>ENA-ORCN01000463-ORCN01000463.1-human-gut-metagenome-genome-assembly--contig:-NODE-463-length-34087-cov-17.770450_pt1 | contig 34087 bp, 32 predicted proteins | sample MGYA00242984_ERZ507984 | MGnify/ENA primary metagenome ERZ507984 (study PRJEB26167, sample SAMN06115395) | human gut metagenome | host: Homo sapiens | place: China:Hubei | collected 2016-05-19... | reverse complement strand
TCTTTCGTATCGGTCCTCTCCCCGAATAATAAATCGAGAGCCTTTTTGCCCCGCCGGTCAAACAGGGGTGCCGGTTTTGCTTTTCGAAAAGCTCACTCATCTCAGCAGACCTCATCGGGCAATTTGGGGGTCTGCCTTAAGCGGGAACCCGCCTCCCACCTGCACCTTGAAAATTGAATAAAAATCTCCCCCGTACACTTGGTACGAAGGAGATCCGGAATCTCTGCTATTTGCTGTCACTTATCCGGCTTTTTTGCGCCGGAAGGAGATCACCGCGACACAGGTGCCGATGGCAAAAGCCCCCAGAGCCGCCGCGTAAACCCACCAGCTCACCGGATGGGTTTCATCGGGTGCTGCCTCCACGGTAAAGTGGGTGGTGGCATCTCCCCTTGCCGAGCGAATGGCCAAAGTATGCTCCCCTTCGGCCAACTGCTCCAGGTAGCTTTCCCGCAGCTCTACGATGATGTTGCCTTCCCCATTCCGCTTCTCGTAGCTTTCGGAGGGCAGCACCGCGCCATCTACCAGCACCTCGGCAAAGTCCTCAAACGCCGCATCGGAGCGGAAGGTGAGGGTGCTGCTTTCGCCCTTTTTCCACCGGGCGTCGTTGCCCTGTATGATGCTCGGCGGCACCTTTTCGGTTACTGTATTCTCCGCGGTGAGCTCCGTTTTGCCGTTCGCGTCCGCAAAGTACTTATCACAGGCGGTGCAGTGCCAGCATTCCACCCGGCCATTGGCCGCCGCTGTGGCGGCTATCGCCTCCAGCTTTTCCAGGGAGGCGTGGCGGGTGGGGTCGGTCTTGCCGTATTTGGCGCCGCACAGGATGCAGCTTGCCCGCTGGGTGCAATTGGGGGTGCCGCCGTAGCACTTCCCGTTTTGCTGGTCGAAGCAGCCGCTGGCTGTGCAGCGGCGGGTATGGGTCCCATCCCCATTGGAGCGCCAGGGGCCCCACCGGTGGACGATGCCGGGATCCGGCTCATCCTTGCTGTCATCCGGCCGGATGATCACAATGACCCGGTTTTCGGTCCACCGGGCGGTGATGGTCATATCCTCAGCCGGCATGGTGGTGGGAATGGTCTTATCCCAGCCGGCAAAGGTGTAGCCTGTTTTGGTAGGGTTGGCCGGGGCGGTGATGGCCGTGCCGTAATCCTGGGTGATGGAGGGAACCTCGCTGCCGCCGGCGGTATCAAAGGTGATGGTGTATTGGTTGACCTGCCACTTTGCCGTCAGGGTCAGGGCTTCGGTCACGGCATCGGCAAAGTTCCATTTTTCTTCGCCGTTGTACCAGCCGATGAAGGTATAGCCCTCTTTAGTGGGGTCGGCAGGTTGGTCGGCAGGGGTGTTGGCACGAATCTGGGATGCTACTTCGCTTCCACCCTCCGACTGGAAGGTGACCGTATAGGCCCCGATGACCTCTCTGTTAAAGGTGCCGCCGGAAATTCTGCCCGGCGTTTCTTCCGGAGCGCTTGTGTCGTTGATATTTGTTACCTTTCCATTAAAAATACCGCCGGAGATGGTGCCGAAAGAACGGCCGCTCTCGTTGGTCACTTCGCCACCAAAGGTACCGTTTGTGATGGTCCCGCGGTTCACCACCGTGCCGGCAAACTGCCCGCCGGAGAGGGTTCCGCTATTCCATACCTTGCCGCGGAAAGTACCGCCGCTGATGGTCCCGCCATTCGTCACGGAGCCATCGAATGTTCCGCCGATGATCTCGGTGGGACTATTGTTCGCATCGCCGCCGCCGATGGACATGGCGCCGCTTTCCACATGCGCCGTGCAGCCGCTTACCGTTACATTATCCCGGATGGTCAGATTGCGGACGCTGTAAAGGCCGCCGCCGGCGTATCCATGGTCTACATCGCTTTGGATCGCGCGGCAATCCCGTATGGCTGCCGTACCGGAGAGGACTGTCGTGCCGAAATTGCAGAGACCGCCGCCGCGGGTATCGTCATTATTCGCGGTCTGTGCTACGCAGCCGGTAATGGTCCCGGCGGACATCTCGAACCGGCCGCCATCTTCCACATAAATACCGCCGCCCTCGCGCGCCGTACAACCCACGATATTGCCGCCCCGCATGAGGAGCGTGCCGCCTTTCCTCACATAGATACCGCCGCCGCAGGTATTTCCTGCTTCTCCTGTGCCGGTGCCACCGGTGATGGCGCCGCCCTTTATCTCGACAATGTTTTCACTCTCGGCATCCTCTGCCGCCAGCTTCCACAGGGCGTTGCTCTTATCGAACTTGTGAACGGCATTGGGATTGCTGTCAATCAGCGTCAGCTCTCCATTTTGGGTGACATGGATCAAGTTGCTGACCCCGCTGGTTGTTTTCAGTAAGTGGCCGTTCAGATCGATGGTCACCGGTCTACTCACCGCCATAAAGGCGGTGATCTCAATATCCCCGGTCAAGCGGATGACCGCGGTATCGGAAGTCAATGCGTTGTACAGCTCTTCCGAGGTGGCCACTTCCTGGAAGGTGGTCAGCTGCAAGGCGCTTTCCTTCTGGATATTATAATCTGCCAGAGTGCGGCCGTTCTCCAAAAATCTGCTGCCAAAATACAGGCATTTCCCATCTACCGAAACACCCGTGTTCTGGATCTTCTGCTTGACATTATCGATGCTGTCGCCGCTTTCCACCTCCGGGGTCAGCGGTTCTTGCCACCCAAGGTCGCTGCCGTCCGCATAAATTGGCATGGCATGGGCGGTGGTGAACAGCATGGCCAGGGCCAGCAGTACGGCTGATATCCTCTTTTTCATCGTTCGGCACCTCCTTACTGTGTCGATGCGGGTTGCTTTCCTCCTCTTTTTAATTATACATCACTCCCGACCGAAATGCCATTGGCAGGTTTGCCCGGAAATGACACGGCTTTATGGGCAATATGGCACAAGGGGCAGAAAAGCCGCCCGTGGGCGGCTTTTGTGGGATGCTTAGGACCCCAGCAGGGTGACGGTGATGGTGAAGGTCTGGCCGCGGCCGGTACGGCTGGCCCGGTACAGGCTTATTTCCACGGTATCGCCGGGTTTGTGCTGTGCCAGGATATCGCTGCAATCGGCACGGCTGGTGATGGCCCAGCCATCAATGGAGGTGATGATATCACCGACCTCGGCGCCCTGACGGCCTACATCGCTGTCCTCATTAATGGACATGATGCGCAGACCCGCCGGGATGCCGTAATAATTGGCTTCATTGCTGCCTACTTCCACCACGGTGATGCCCAGCTGTGCCCGGCCGGTCACCCGGCCGTGCTGCATTAAATCGTCCAGAATGGGCAGGGCGGTATTGATGGGGATGGAAAAGCCGATGCCCTCGTAGCCTTCCTCCACCAGCTTGCTGGAGGTGATGCCCACCACCTGGCCGTAGGTATTGATGAGGGGGCCGCCGCTGTTGCCGGGATTGATGGCGGCATCCGCCTGGATGCAGACCATGGTGTAGCCCAGCTCGGTGGTGATGGTGCGCTGCACCGCCGAAATGTAGCCGACGGTTTGGGTGGAGGCCAACGCCAGACCACCGGGATTGCCGATGGCGACCACCATTTCGCCGACCTCCAGCTCATCGCTGTTGCCGAAGGTAGCCGCGACCAGCCCCTCGGGCGGGTTCTGCATTTTAAGCAGAGCCAGGTCGCTCTGGTTATCCGCCCCAATGACGGTGGCATTGTAGCTGTCGCCGTTCTGCAGCACGACCTCGAACTTTTCGCCGCCGCTGACCACATGGGCATTGGTGATGATGTAGCCGTTTTCCGAAAGGATGATGCCGCTGCCCTGCGCGGTGGAGCTGCTGCTGTTGCTGACGATGCCCACGACGGAGGGGGCGCACTTTTTATAGATGCCGGCGGGGGTCAACAGTCCGTCCTCGGTCTGCTCCGGCATGCTGTCATCGGGCTTGTTCTGCTGGTCGATCTCCGGCAGGTGCTCCAGCTCATTGCCGATGGACGGATCCTGATCCGGCTGCGGGGCAGGCTTGCTGCCCCAGACGGAGGCCCCGACGCACAGCGCCCCCACCAGCAGGATGACCACCCCCATGGCGATGAGGAAGTACTTCAGGCCGCTGCTTTTCCGGGCGCGGGCGGGGCTTTGGCCGTAGTTGCCCCGGTAATCCTGGTAATCCCAGTGGTAGTTGCTGTCATTGCTGCGGTTTCTCATGCTGTTTCTCCTCCCGGCCGGCAGCGGGGGCCGCCGGCAATGTGGTAAAGCTGGCATCTACCATAGGGGCTTTGCGGTTGACGCCTTTTTTGTAGTGGGCGGGGTCGGCCTTGAGGCCGAATACAAACTCGGTGTATTCCCCGGGCTGGCTGCGGACGAAAATCTCGCCCTCGTGGACATTCATAATGGTGCGGCAGATGGAAAGCCCCAGGCCTACGCCGTTTTTATCCAGGCTGCGGCTGCGGTCGGTCTTATAGAACCGGTCGAAGAGCCGCGGGATCTCCTCCGGCAGGACGCCGGAGCCGGTATTGCGTACCGCTACCATGATATTCTCGCCCTCGGTATAAAAGTCGAAGGAAAGCTTGCCCCCTTCATTGACAAATTTGACGGCGTTATCGATGAGATTATACACCACCTGCTGGATGAGGTCGGCATCGGCCAGCACCCAGTAGCGGTCGGTATCCAGCCCCTCCACCTCGATGTGCTTTTCCTCCAGCCGCTGCTCGAAGCCCAGCAGGGTATTGGTGACAAGGGAGGTGATCTCCACCTCGGTGGGCTGGATGGTGCGCTCGCCGGCCTCGATCTGGCTGAGGGTGAGCATATTGCGCACCAAGCGGGAAAGACGCTGGACCTCGCTGGAGACGATGTGCAGATAGTAGTTCTGCCGCTCCGGCGGGATGGTGCCATCCAGGATACCATCGACAAAGCCGCCGATGGTGGTCATGGGGGTTTTTAATTCATGGCTGACATTGGCGGTAAAGCTGCGGCGCACCGATTCGGTGAGGGCCAGCTCGGTGGCCATGTTATTGAAGGCGGAGGCCAGCCGCCCGATCTCATCATCGCCCTCCACCGGCACCCGGACCGAGAAGTCGCCCTTAGCGAAGGCACGGGTCGCTGCGGCCATCTGCCGCAGGGGGTTTACCAGGCTGGTGGTGACAAAATAAATGACGATAAAGCTGACCACCAGCACCACGATGGCCGCGATGAGGAACATCTGGAGCATATCCCCGGCCAGGGCACGGTTGGCAGCCCGGGCGGTGGCCATGACGGCACCCACCAGAAGGCCGTTTTCATCCACCACGGGGGTGGCCACGGCGTACTGGGGGTCTTCCCCGGTGCCGGCCATGACCACGGAGCCCTGATAGCTGCCGGTTTTGGAGAGGCTATCCAGGACAGCCTGCGGCACCGACTGGGGGATGGCGCTCTCGGTAGTATGGGCCATAATGAGGATATTGCCCTTGTTATCGGAAAGGTAGATGTCGGCCTCGATGGCGGAGCCCAGCACGGCATACACCGGCTGCAGGGTATCGCTGCTGACATAGCGGTACTCGTGGGCGGCGTAATTTTCCATGGTGAGGCGGGCGGCCTGGGTCACATTTTTCTCCAGCAGGCTGATTTTTTCCTCCCGCAGGTAGTCATTGGCCAGCACCATAAAGATGGAGCCGACCAATACCATACTGAGCAGAATGATGGCGCAGCACACCGAATAGTACTTGCCCATCAGGGTTTTCTGCGAAGTTTTCATTCTTATTCCTTGACCTCGAACTTATAGCCGACGCCCCAAACGGTCTTGAGGCTCCACTGATCGCTGACGCCTTCCAGCTTTTCGCGCAGGCGCTTGATGTGGACATCGACGGTGCGGCTGTCGCCGTAGTACTCGAAGCCCCAGACCTCATCCAGCAGCTGATCGCGGGTGAATACGCGGTTGGGGTGGCTGGCCAGGTGGAACAGGAGCTCCAGCTCCTTGGGCGGGGCATCCACGACCTTGCCATCCACTTTGAGCTCGTAGCGGGTCATATTGACGGTTAGCTTATCGTAGCTGACCTCCTTGACCTCACCTTCGGCGGTGCCGGCGGGGCTGCTGCGCCGCAGCACGGCCTTGATGCGGGCCACGATCTCCTTGGTATCGAAGGGCTTGACAACATAGTCATCGGCGCCCAGCTCCAGGCCCAGCACCTTATCGAAGGTTTCGCCCTTGGCGGTGAGCATGATGATGGGGCAATCGCTCTTTTGGCGGATCTGCCGGCAAACCTGCCAGCCATCCAGCTTGGGCATCATGATATCCAGGAGGATAAGAGAGGGCTTTTCGCTCTCGAACTTGGCCACGGCTTCTTCGCCATCGTGGGCCATTACCACCTCGAAGCCCTCCTTTTCCATGTACAGGCGCAGCAGCTCGCAGATATTCAGGTCGTCATCGGCTACCAGGATCTTGTCCATCATTGCTATTTCCTCCTTACAGGTCATAGTATTCTAATTTATATTATAGCACCGGCGGGGTCTTTTGCATAGCGCCGAATGTGGCAATTTTGTTAAAAAATTGTGAGGAGGGTGGACGCTGGCAAGGAACAGGCGTCACCGCCCTAAAATTTTCCGTTGCCCACCTGCGGCGCCCATGGTAAAATGATAGAAAACCTGCCGCAGCGGCAAAAACATATAGGAGAAAACGCCATGAAAAAGATGCTATCACTCGCAATCGCTTTGGCACTTTGCTTTAGCCTTTGCGCCTGCGTCGGCAACGCCCCGCAGGGAAAGTCCGCATTGGACTGGGACGCAATGCAGGAGGAACTGCAGGCCTCCTCGGAGGTTCTGACCGCGCAGCTGACCAACTTTGCCTTTTACTCTGGAGATATCCTGGGGAGCTCCGCCTATCCGTTGGAGGACCGACAGATCCATCTTTTTATTTTAAGTACGGTAATGTTCATGGAGGAGGAGAGATACCTGTACCATGATTTTGTCACCATGGATGATGAGGGGTGTTACCACTTTCCAAAAGAAAAGATACAGCAGATGGCCGAGGAGGTGTTTGATATTCCGGATTATGAGTTTGGTGAAGATACCTATGTTCCCGAAACCGGGGAGTATGTGTTTTGGTCCGGCTTTGGATGGGGGAATACTCCGGTGTGCAGGAACACGGAGGTTCAAATTGATCGGGAAAAATCCGAGGTAAGCGTCAGTTACGAACTGCACGGCAATGTATATTATGAAAATCCCTATAAAATTGGGGACTTCCGGACCCGTTTCTCCGTAATGACACGGCCGGACGGCAGCTTCTTCCTGCATTATCTGGATACCGTTTCCCTCTGATGAGGCAGGTCACACCCCCAGCAGCAAGCGGACCGCAAGGGCACTGACCAGCGCCGCGGTCAGATCCCCGGTGAGGGCAGCGGCCATGGTGTGGCGGGTACGGCGGATCCCCACCGCGCCGTAGTAGACCGCGATAGCGTAGAAGGTGGTCTCTGAGGCGGCGGCCAGCACACTGCCTACCCGCCCGATGAAGCTATCCGGGCCGTATTCCCCCAGCAGCTGGTGCAGCAGGGCGGTACCGCCGCTGCCGGAGATCGGCCGCAGCAGGGCCAATGGCAGTACCTCCGCCGGGAAACCGATAAGCTGAGTCACGGGGCGAAGGAAGCCGGTGAGGACATCCAGGGCGCCGCTGTGGCAGAACATGGTGACCACCGTAAGCAGGCAGACCAAGGCCGGGGTGATGGAGGCGGCGGTTTTGAGCCCCTCTTTGGCTCCCTGCAAAAAGCAATCGAACACATCTACGCCGGAGCAGAGGCCCCAGCTGAACAGGCCGGTGATGAGCAGCGGGATGAACCAGGCGCTGAATGACATGGAATGCCCTCCCTTTTGATGAAATTCGCGGATGGGGTGAAGGGCGCCCGCAGAGCGCTCCGGCTGGGCCGGAGCCAGCGGCCGAAGGCCGCTGAAACCGCCCGGAAGGGGCGGTTTGCCCTGCGGGCGCCCCACCCCCTGCACGGGCCTGCCTTTATTCCGGCCGGCGGGACTTCCCGCGCAGCAGGCGGTCCAGCAGCAGGACCATGGCCAGTGACGAAAGCCCGGTGAGCCATACCGCCGGCAGGATCTCCATGGGGGCGGCGGAGCCGGCCTGCTGCCGCAGCGCGGCGCAGGTGGTGGGGATGAGCTGGAGGGAGGCGGTATTCATCGCTACAAAGGTGACCATGGCATTGCTGGCGCTGTCCTTATGGGGATTCAACTTTTGCAGCTCCCGCATAGCGGCAAGGCCCAAGGGAGTGGCGGCATTGCCCAGGCCCAGCAGATTGGCGGAAAGATTCATGCAGATGGCCTGCATGGCGGGGCTGCCCTGCGGCACTGTGGGGAACAGCCACCGGGTAAGAGGACGCAGCAGCCGGGCCAGCGCTTCCGTAAGGCGGCAGCGGCGGGCAATCTCCATCAGGCCGCTCCACAGACACAGCATACCGGTGAGGGCAATGACTAGGCTTACGGCTTCCCCGCAGCCGGAAAGCGCCGCGGCGGAAAGGGCCTCCATCCGGCCGGTGAAGGCCGCGGTGACGACCGAAAAAATGAGCAGGGCGGTAAGGATACCATTCAGCATGGGCAGGGCTCCCTTCTTCGATTTGGCGGGAATAGAGATGAATTATCAACATCTTTTTCTCCTTACGGGAGCGTATTGCGCTAATGTTTTCCTTTTTTGATGTGTTTTATCGAATTATGTAAAATAACGGAATCTGTGCGCATTTTATCAATTTTAGCAACAATAACCAAAAAAGCGGCAAATTAGGGGCAAAAATTATCCACAAGATTTGCGAAATTGTGCTAATTACCTCTTGAATTTCATGGAAAATAATAGTACACTTAGTAGCAAGGTAGAGAAAAAGCGAGAATATTAGAAGATATTGTAAACCGCCAGCAAACCACCTAACTTTATTAAGGAGGAACCTGTACCATGAAATCCACCGGCATCGTAAGAAAAGTTGACAACCTCGGCCGTATCGTTCTCCCTGTAGAGCTTCGCCGCACCCTCGGCATCGACATCCACAGTGATGTTGAAATTTATGTAGACGGTGATCAGGTCATTCTTAAGAAGTACCTGCCCTGCTGCATTTTCTGCGGCTCCAAGGAAGAGCTGGCTACCTATGACGACAAGTATGTCTGCCGCAGCTGCCGCACCAAGCTGGGCAAGCTGTAATTCCCAAACCACAAAAGACAAGCAAGGCCCCTGCCATATGGCGGGGGCCTTCTTTTTTGTGGCGGCCCGGCGGCGAGGGCGGGGCCTTTTTTGCAAAGGTATAAACTGAGCGCCTACCCGACGGAGGCTAATTTGTGGGCGCCTGGCGGCGGCGCACTGATTTTGCAGAGTGCAAGACCCGTACAGTTCGCCGCCGGGGCGTTTGATGACATAGTTTGCGCCAACAACCCCTCCGTCAGCCGATCGGCTGACACCTCCCCTTACACAGGGGAGGCTTTTGGATGGTGCAGTGTCACACTCCTTACACTGGGGAGGCTTTAGGGAAACGCGAAAGGCCCCCTTTCCCGGTGGGAAAGGGGGCCGTATTGGATGGGGCATTATTCGCCGGCGGGTTTTACCGGGGCGTTCTTGGTGACGGTGAGGGAAACGGTATCCTCCAGCACGGCATCGGCGGGCAGCAGCTTGGCCATGACAACATAGCGATAGTCATTGGGATAGTGCAGCTTGGTATCATCCGCCAGACGGTAGGTGCAGGTGGAGAGGGTGAGGATCTTATCGTTGCTGGTCACTTCCACATCATAATCGTAGAAGGAAAGATCCTGGGCCTTTTTGATGAGGCTATTGAAGGTGGCATCGGCGGGGTTGGGGTTGATGTAGTCAAACTTGATATCGGTGTAGAATACCGCAAATACCTGCCAGACCATGTCCTCTTCGATGGTGGAGTAGTAGATATAGGGGTGGGTCTTGGCAAATTCCTCGTTCTGATACTTCAGCAGCTGGGCGAACTTGGGGCCGTTGGCGTGGTTCTGATAATCGGTCAGCAGGGCATTTTCGGCCCGGCCTAGATTGTGGCCGTAGATGACGGTATTCTTCGAGATGGTGGAGCGATTGCCGCTGGTGCAGCGGAAATCGGCATAGTAGCAGCCGTCGTTATCGTTCTCACCATTGGCATTGCGGCGCAGGTAGTACTTGTTATCATCGTTATAATTGACCTTGACCACCACATCATTGACGGTGGTGTCGTCTATATAGATCCAGCCGATGGTATCCTTATTCTTCTGCTGCATGGCCAGCGTATTTTCCAGCATGGTCTTTTGCAGCTCCTTCAGCTGTTCCTCCTTGGTGGGCTGGGTGGGGTCATCGGGGTTGGCGGGGTCCACCGGTCCCGTGGGGTTACTGGGGTCTACCGGGTCGGGATTTGCCGGGTCCTTGCCGCAGGCGGCAAAGGCAAATACCATACACAATGCCAGCAGCAGGGCCAGCAGGCGAGTTGTCAGTTTCATAGTGCTCCTCATTATCTGTTAAATTGCCCCCGTTCGGGGGCTTTGTTCCGCCCTATTCTACACCAACAGCGGGGCGCTTGTCAATGAAAGGGGCGGCGGAAAGCCCCCCTTTGCAAAAAAGTTCGGATTCTGTTTACAAATAGGGGAAAAATAACTATACTAAGGGAGGGGAGTTTGCCTCCCCCAATTTAACTGCAAGGAGATAATAAATTATGCTGATTACAAAAGATATGGGCATCATGGAGATCGTACAGAAATATCCTGCTACTGTAGAGGTACTGCAGCGCTTCGGCATGGGGTGCATCGGCTGCGCCGCCGCCCACTTTGAGAACATTGAGCAGGGCGCGCTGGCCCATGGCATTGATGTCCCCGCCCTGATGGAGGCGCTGAACAAAGCGGCCGAGGGCTGAGGCAGAGACCCGAAAGGCACGGCGCCCGCAGGGCGTTCCGTCCTCCGGACGGAACCGGCGGCGAAGCCGCCGCAGCCGCCGCAGGCGGCTGGCCCTGCGGGCGAATTTTCCCCCTGCAGAGACCCCGAAAATGTTTCACGTGAAACATTTGTTCTTGAGAAAAACATGACAGAACAAGGAGGCACCCCATGCAGAAAGAACTGACCAACGCCGGCCCGCTGCTGAACGAACGGGGCGAGCTGTGCGAGGCAGGCTATGCCCGCCGTCTCATTAAGGCATACGACCGCCGGGCGATCAAGGCGGCGGCCCACCGCATCAAGGAATGGGACTACTACCTGATCATGAACGGAAGGTGGGGCGTGGCGCTGACCATAGACGACAACAGCTACATGGGACTGCTGGGCTTCTCGCTGCTGGATTTTAGTCGGCCGTGGGAACACACCTGCAATATCATCTATCCTTTCCCTGGCGGAAAGACCGGTTTCCCGGCCAGCAGCGCCGAGGGCGATGTGGCGGTGAAGCGCAAAAACGCTGATTTCTGCTTTAAGGTGCTGCCGGACGGTACCCGGAAGCTGACGGCCTGGGTGCAGAATTTTATGAATAAAAAGCCGATCGCGGCGGAATTTACCCTGACGGAAGAGCCGGAGGATTCCATGGTGATCGTGACGCCCTTTGCGGAGGACAAAAAGGCCTTTTACTACAACCAGAAGATCAACTGCATGAGGGCCGCCGGCCGGGTGGAATTTGACGGGCAGGTGATCGAATTTGACCCCGAGGAAAGCTATGCCACGCTGGACTGGGGACGGGGCGTATGGACCTACAAAAACACCTGGTACTGGGGCAGCGGCAACGGCACAGTGGAGGGCAGACCCTTTGGCTTTAATATCGGGTATGGCTTTGGCGATACCAGTGCCGCCAGCGAGAATATGCTGTTCTACGATGGCACGGCGCACAAGCTGGAGCAGCTGACCTTCCTGATCCCGCAGAAGGACGGCAAGGACGACTTTATGAGCCCGTGGAAATTCACCAGCAGCGATGGGCGGTTCGAGATGGACTTTATCCCAGTGCTGGACCGCGCGAGCTGCACCAATGTAGGTATTATTTGCAGCGACCAGCATCAGGTGTTCGGTTATTTTAACGGCACGGCGAGGCTGGATGACGGTACGGTGCTGAAGATAGAGAACCTGCTGGGCTTTGCGGAAAAGGTATATAATAAGTGGTAACAGAAAAAGGGCGGTCCCGCCGCAAGGCGGGATCGCCCTTTTTGCAATTTACCGGCGGGAAAACGGGTCGCGGGGGCTGGGGCACGGGCCGCCGGTTGGCCGAGGACGGCCCCGCGGCAGCGGCGCCTGCCATTCCCCTGCGGCGTCTCTCCCCCCTTGGGGCGAACAGCACAGGTTTTCCTTGACAGTGAGGGGCTGTTGGCGGTAGTATATATGAGTAAAAATATAGGGTAAACTCCTATGAGATACTACTGAAGATAAAGGAAGATGTATTATGTTCCAATTTGACCATGTACGGACCCGTTTTGCCCCCAGCCCCACAGGCTATATGCATGTGGGCAACCTGCGGACGGCGCTGTTTGCCTATCTAGTAGCAAAGAGCAACAACGGACGCTTTTTGCTGCGGATAGAGGACACCGACCAGGAGCGCCAGGTGGAAGGCGCCGTGGAGATCATCTATAAGACGCTGAAGGAAACCGGTCTGCAGTGGGACGAAGGTCCCGATATCGGCGGCCCGGTGGGCCCCTATATCCAGAGCCAGCGAATGGGTATGTTTAAGAAATACGCCGAGCAGCTGGTGGAAAGCGGTCACGCCTACTACTGCTTCTGTGATAAGGAGCGGCTGGACGAGGTGCGTAAGGTGCAGGAGGCCTCCGGCATGGCACCCCGCTATGACGGTCACTGCCGCAACCTTTCCAAGGAGGAGGTTGCCGAGAAGCTGGCGGCGGGTATCCCCTATGTCATCCGGCAGAAGGTGCCCACTGAGGGGACCGTGACCTTCCACGACGAGGTGTACGGCGATGTGACCGTGGAATGCAGCACGCTGGACGATCAGATCCTCATCAAGGGCGATGGCATGCCAACCTATAACTTTGCCAATGTGGTGGACGACCACACCATGGGCATCACCCATGTGATCCGCGGCAATGAGTATCTTTCCTCCGCGCCCAAGTACAACCTGCTGTACGAGGCGTTCGGCTGGGAGATCCCGAAATACATTCACTGCGCGCCCGTCATGCGGGACGCCACCCACAAGCTCTCCAAGCGGCACGGCGACGCCTCCTACGAGGACCTGGTGCAGATGGGCTTTTTGACCCCGGCCATCCTCAACTATATTGCGCTGCTGGGCTGGAGCCCCAAGGGTGACCAGGAGATCTTCTCGCTGGAGGAGCTGGTAAAGATCTTTGATATCTCCGGCATCACCAAGAGCCCAGCGATCTTTGACATGCAGAAGCTGCGCTACATCAACGGCGAGTATATCCGCAAGCTTTCCCCTGAGGAATTCTACGAGAAGGCGCTGCCCTGGATCCGCAAGACGGTGAAGAGTGAGACCGCCGACCTGCGGGAGCTGTGCACCGTGCTGCAGACCCGCTGCGAGGCGCTGAGTGACATCCCGGAGCAGGTGGACTTCATTGACGCGCTGCCGGACTATGACATTGAGCTGTATACCAGCAAAAAGATGAAGACCACCCCCGAGACCGCCCGGGAAGCGCTGACCGCGGTATTGCCCATCCTGGAGAGCCTGCCGGAGTGGAACGCCGAGGCGATCCATGCGGCGCTCTTTGCGGAGATAGAGAAGCTGGGCGTGAAGAACGGCTGGCTGCTGTATCCGCTGCGCGTGGCCGTTTCCGGCAAGCAGTTTACCCCCGGCGGCGGCATAGAGCTGGCGGTGGTGCTGGGCCGCGAGGAGACGCTGCGCCGCATCCGTACCGCGCTGGAGAAGCTGGGCTAAGATAAGGGCAAAGCTGTGCCAGGCCATGCCCACACAGGCCCGGGCGTATTCTGAAAAGAGAGCCGCCGTCCCTAAACGGGGCGGCGGTTTTGCCTATTGTCGGCGAGCCTGAAGGAGAAGGAGGAAGCGAAATGACGGAACTGGAAAAGCTGCACGCCGGTCTGGAATATGACATGTGGGCACCGGAAATAGACGCCCTGAAGCTGCGGGCAATGACGCTGTGCCGCCGGCTGAACGCGCTGCCCAAGGAGGCCAAAGAGGAGCGGACGGCTGTGATGCGGGAGCTTTTTGGCAGCGTGGGAGAAAACGCCGCCGTGATGCCCTATTTCAGCTGCGATGACGGAAAAAGCATTTTTATTGGAAAGAACTTTTTGGCCAACTATAATGTTTCCATACTGGACCGTGCGCCGGTGCGTATCGGGGACTATGTTATGATTGGTCCGCACACCCTGATCGCCACCGTCAACCATCCCATCTCCCCTATGGGACGGCGGAAACACCTGAGCGTGGCCAAACCGGTGACTATCGGCAATGATGTGTGGATCGGCGGGAATGTGACCATCCTGCCCGGCGTGACCATAGGGAACAATGTGATAGTAGCCGCAGGCGCGGTGGTGACAAAGGATGTGCCGGATAACAGCCTTGTGGGCGGGGTGCCGGCCAAGCTGATCCGAACGATAGAAAATGACATCCCCGAAGAAACGGGAGAATGAGAAAAGCGGCATAGCCATGGCTCCTTTTGGGGGCGGGCTGTGCCGCTTGTATGTGTGTTTAGTAGTAGATGCGGCGGCTGCCGGAAACGGTCTCCCGGGTGCAGTAGTCAATCCAGGCGACGGCGCCGGGGATATCCTTATCTCGAATATGGCCGCACAGGCGGCAGCTGGTCTGATACAGGGTATCGATACCATGTAAGGCGCAGAAGCGCTCCCACAGGACCAGCACCGAGGAATAGAACGATCGGAAGATGAGCGGCAGCAGGGTATTGCCGCTGAGCATGGCAAGCTCGTGCTGGAAGGCAAATGCAGCCTCCGCCGCCTGACGGTTATCCCTTGCCTGACGAATGGCTTCTACTTTTTCCAGCAGCAGCGTGTTATCCAATTCGGTGACATGAGGGATGATATCAGCGACGGCCAGCTTATCTAGGGCATCCCGCACCTCCAGAATGGAGCGGATCTCTTCGTTACGCAGCCGGCCGCGGTTATAGGTCATAATGGATTTGAGAGTTTCCATCGTGCCGGCCCGGCGGTAATCGGCGACAAAGGTGCCCACCCGGGGACGGACATCCAAAAAGCCGCGGTTTTCCAGCTCCACGATGCCGCTATTGACCACCGCACGGCTGACCCCCATCGACTGAGCCAGCTGGCGCTCCGGGGGGAGCTGCTGTCCCACCGGTAGTTCACCGGAAAGAATCTTGGCTTCGATATTACTGATAAAGAGCTCCTTGAGGGAGGGAGATATGAGTTTTTCAAATTCCATGACAGGTTCCCCTTTTTAAGCGGCGCTGTGGTATGGCCACATACCACAAAGGCGTTTTTCTCTATTTTAGGATAATTTGCTGAATTTTTCAACCATTTTATACGAAATCCTCTTGTTAAATGATTGACATTTATGAATTATCGTGATATATTCGGGGCGGGTAATAAAGTCTGTTCCATCTGGTATGGCCAGATAGGCCAGGCTTTGCGGCCCGTGAGGTTACTATGAGGGTTTCCAAAAAATCAACAGGAGGAATGTAACATGTTATTCCAACTCTACGGCGAGACTGCCGGCTATCAGCTGCTGGGTTTCGTGCTGGTGTTCACCGGCCTGGTGCTGGCCAATGAATTTGCCCGCCGCACCAAGACCGGTGGTATCATCTGCTTCCTGGCGCTGCCTGCTGTGCTGACAGTGTATTTCATCGCCATCTATATCGGCGCAGCCAATGGCGCCGAATGGGCACTGAACAACCAGACCTACACCAACATGAACAGCTGGTTCCACTATGCCAAGCTGTATGCCGCCACCGCGGGCTGCATCGGCTTTATGATGCTGAAATATAAGTGGAGCATCGGCAAGACCGACTGGTTCAAGGTGTTCCCCTTTGCCATTGTTGCCATCAATATTCTCATCGCTGTGGCCAGTGACTTTGAATCCGGCATCCGCGGCGCCAAGGCCATGATGGAATTCGGCGACCGCTGGTGGCTCTCTTCCGAGAATGTGTGGCTGTACGGCGGCTGGTGGAACTGGGTGAACGGCATTGCCGGTATCATTAACATTTTCTGCATGACCGCCTGGTGGGGCATCTACTCTTCCAAAGACAAGAAAGACATGCTGTGGCCTGATATGACTTGGTGCTACATCCTGGCCTATGACCTGTGGAACTTTGAGTACACCTACAACTGCCTGCCCACCCACTCCTGGTACTGCGGTCTGGCGCTGCTGCTGGCCCCCACCTTTGCCAACCACTTCTGGAACAAGGGCGGCTGGATCCAGAACCGTGCTAACACCCTGGCCCTATGGTGCATGTTTGCCCAGGTATTCCCGCTGTTCCAGGATAATAGCATATTTACCACCATCACTTCTGTCTACGCCGATGGCTTTATGAACCCCGCAGTTCGTCCCACGGCGGCGAACCCCACTGCGCAGGGCGTTGTGGCTATTATTGCGCTGGTGGTAAATGTGGTCATCCTGGCTTCCATCATCAAGCGGGCAAAGGCCCAGAAGAAGAACCCCTACAAGCAGGAGATCTTCTGCGATCAGAAGGACTTCCAGGAGGCTATGGCGAGAGTGTAAGTCCTGCCCCATATGCAATAGGCAAATAGCTGCCGGTCCGGAACACCAAAGCAAGGTGTTCCGGACCGGTTTTCTGTTTATCCCGGATTTTGCGGGAATGCTGACCAGCGGATAAGCGCGCGGGACATCCAGCGCTTATTATGCTGAACTGCGAAACGATTCAGTCCTTTCAATCCATATTGACAAACGGTTTAACATGAAGTAGAATAACGGTACGCTATTCTACAATTAGATAAAAGGAGAAAGAAGATTTATGAAGCGTATGAACAAACTGCTGGCACTGCTGCTGGCAGTCATCATGGCGGCTTCCTTTGCCGCCTGCGGCAATGAGCCCGCACCTACCCCCGATCCCGAGCCTACTCCCGATCCCACTCCCGCCATCACCTACCCCCTTACCGTGACGGATATGGCCGGCCGCGAAGTTACCCTGGAGAAAGAGCCCGAGCGTATCGTTTCCGGCTACTACATTTCCTCCTCCGCCTGCATCGCGCTGGGACTTTCCGATAAGATGGTCGGCATCGAGGATAAATCCGCCAAGCGCCCCATTTACCAGCTGGCGGCTCCCGCCCTTATCGACCTGCCCAATGTCGGCTCCGCCAAGGCTTTTGACCTGGAAGCCTGCGTCAATGCCAACCCCGATCTCGTTATCCTGCCCATGAAGCAGAAAGATACTGCCCAGACCCTTTCCGAAATGGGCATTGCCACCCTGCTGGTCCTGCCGGAAAGCCACGAGCAGCTAATGGAAATGTTTACTCTTATCGGCACCGCCACCAACAGCATGGAAAAAGCAACCGCACTGATCGAGTACTACAACACCAAGCTGACGGCAGTGGCCGAGCTGACCAAGGACCTGACCGATGAGCAGAAGCCCGTTGTATATATCGGCAGCACCAGCGATATCCTGCGCACCGCCCCCAAGGAGATGTATCAGGCTTCCCTCATCACCACCGCGGGCGGCAAGAACGCCGGTGATGTACTGGAGGGTACCTCCTGGACCGATATCGATAACGAAACCTTCCTGACCATGAACCCCGATGTAATTGTGATCCCCACCGATAACTTTGCCGTAAGCAGCCCTGACTACACCGCAGAGGATGTGCTGAATAACGCCACCTTTGCCGATGTGACCGCCGTGAAGAACGGTGCCGTTTATCAGATGCCTGTCGGCTTTGAGGCTTGGGATTCCCCCGTTCCCTCCGGTATCCTGGGTACCCTGTGGATGCTGCATACCCTGCACCCCGAGCTGTACACCGCCGAGCAGTTTGCCGCAGATGCCGATGAGTTCTACTCCACCTTCTACGGCTTCCATGTTGCGTTGGATCAGGCAGCCTGATTCCTCTTTGGAATGACCTACGGGATACTGCTGCGTGCGGTATCCCGTTTTTTCTGCCCGTTGTTTGCTTTTTAACGGCGTATGCGGTACAATAAGCCCACTGTGGAATTAGAGGGAGATAACATGCAGGAAACCATGCTGCAAAACCGAAAACCCGTGATCCGCTCCTACTGGCTGGTGGGGGCGTGCATTGCCGTGGGCTTTGTTGCCTCCATCTGCATCGGCAATTACCCCATTTCGGTGCGGGAGATCATTTCTATTCTGACCGGCGGGGAGGTCAGCGCCTTGACCCGTAAGGTCTTTTTCACGCTGCGGCTGCCCCGTACCTGCATGGGTGTGATGGCGGGCGCGGGGTTGGGCGTTGCCGGCTCCGTTTATCAGATGATCTTTCGCAATCCGTTGGCGTCCCCCGATATCATTGGTGTTTCCAGCGGTGCCAATCTGGGCGCCGCCATTGCCATCGTCAGTGTCGGCATCGGCGTGGGCGGCATTGCGTTGGGCGCCTTCGCGGGCGGGCTGCTTGCCGTGGCGTTTGTGATGCTGTTGGTGCGGGCGACCCGTGCCAATACCACCGCCACCTATGTGCTGGCGGGTATCGTTATCTCGGCGGTCGCCAAGTCGGTCATTATGCTACTGAAGTACTATGCCGACAGCGAATCCAACCTGGCCGCCATTGAATATTGGACAATGGGCTCCTTTGCGGGTGTCACAGCCTCCAAGGTGCTTTCTATCCTGCCGTTCTGGCTGATCGGTTTTGTGGGGCTGTTTTTGCTGCACCGTCAGGTGGGGCTTCTCTCTTTGAATGAAGAGGAATGCCGAACACTGGGAGTGCGGCTGTATCGGGTAAGGCTGACGGTGCTTACCCTTTCTACCCTGCTGGTCGCCTCAATCGTCAGCATTACGGGGCTGATCTCCTTTATCGGGCTCATCGCCCCACACATCGCGCGCATGATGATAAAACGAGAAAATACCGATACGATGGTGCTTTCCGCCATGGTGGGCGCTGCCGTAATGCTGGTGGCAGATATTTTTGCCCGCAGCCTGTATGCCGGTGGGCTGCCCATCAGTATTCTTACTACCATTATTGGTGTGCCGGTGCTGGTGTACTTTATGTGTAAGCGCAAGGAGGGCAAGGTATGAGTGCATTGCTTTCTTTGCGGAATATCCACACCGGATATGGCAGCAGGGAAATTGTCCGCGGTGCTTCCCTTGCGGTAGAAGGCGGGGAATTCTGTGCGCTGCTGGGGCTGAACGGCTGTGGCAAGACCACTCTACTGCGCGCCGCCTGCGGTCTGCTGCCGATGAAAGAGGGCCGTTGTATGGTGGGGGAGACCGAAACCACCCATCTGGACGAAAAAAGCCGCGCCCGCCTGATGAGCTATATCCCGCAGCGCGGCAGTCCTATCATGGGTAAAACCGTGCTGGAGGTCGTCCTGATGGGTTTCAACGCCCGACTGCGTCTTTTGGAGTCCCCCGGGGAGGCACACCGCCGAATTGCCATGGAGCATCTGACCCATTTGGGACTGGCAGAACTGGCAGGGCGGGACTATGCTACTTTAAGCGAGGGGCAGAAGCAGCTGGTGATACTGGCGCGCGCCCTTTCGCAGGATACGCCGGTGATGCTGATGGACGAGCCGGACAGTGCATTGGATTTTGTCAACCGGCATATGGTGCTGGGAAAAATAAGAGAGGCGCTGCATGAGCGGCAGCAAGCGGGGCTTATCACCCTGCATGACCCCAACTTTGCCCTAAGCTACTGCGACCGCCTGCTGCTGATGCAAGACGGCACCATAGTGACCGAAATTGATATGAGAAATACCGACCGTGCGACGATAGAAGCGGCACTTGGTATAATATACGGAGAAATAGCCGTGCTGGAATATAAAGAACGATATATCATGACCAGGCGATGAAAACCCAATAGATATTTGAGGCGGGAGGATACCCAATGGGTGTCCTCCTGTTTTGACTTAGGATACAGTATAATGATAGATCATATGACCACAAAATTCTAAAAAAACGCCTTGAGGGAAAAGAATCTATCTGTTATAATTTTGTAGTATAGACTGATGAAATCCTATAAATCCAAATGAGGAAATGGCGTAAAAATGGCATAAGCCCAAAAAAGCCGCAAAACCCCATAAAACAAAGATTTTTTAAGGAGATATAGAGATATATGAAATTAGGAATCGTCGAAAGTGAGCCTGTTTCTGCAAGTCTCCGCAAACGCACAAATGTCGATAAAGCTTGATAGGACAGGCATTTTCGGTTGAAGTCAAAACATATAAGTTTCTATTCCCCTACGCATCCCCACGCAGAAATGGCGTAAAAATGGCGTAGAGGAACCGGCGATACGCAGTTGCGAAAATCGCCTGCTGCAACATTACTAAGAATATTCAAGCTGCCCCGCGCACAAGCAGGGCAGCTTTTTTATGTGGATTTTCTCGTTTGTAAACGGCGTTTGAAGTGCTGGCTGTGTGTTTTCCTGTTCAACCGGCAAAACGGCGCAGAACGCAAACAAAGGCCGATTTTCACCTTTTTTCCGCCGCCGTTTAGCAGTCACTCTGCAAGGCATCGTTTGCTGTTGTTGGGTTATCCGTTATCTGGAAAATCCACGCGCCAATTAAGTACTTACAAAAGAAAGAACTACTGGATCTACAAATTATCCATCTATTTTAGCGATGAGCGTTTTCATATGCTTTTTGGATTCCCTCCGGCAAGTGGTCGGGAATCAGTGCCTTTAGTCTGTCCTCACTGCCGTCTTGGATCGCCTGCTCATAATACCAGCACTTGAATTTCAGCATATCCAGTGCCCGGTTCATGTGCGCGATCTCCGCTTCCATGTGGGCTTTCCGTTCCTCAAACATGGCTTTTCGCTGCGGGTAGGTGGCCGGCCCTTTTGCACACCAGTCCATGAACTGCCGAATGTCCTTGATCTCCATGCCGGCCTTTTTCAGACACTCGATGACCCGGAGTGCTTCAATCTCCGCCTCACTAAACTTCCGGATACCAGATACCCGCTCCATGTTCGGGAAAAGTCCCTGTTTGTCGTAATAGCGTAGTGTGGAAATGGGCAGATCAAACATCTCCGCCACCTGTCCAATTGTGTACATAAAATGCTCCTAATATTTTTTCAAAAAACTCTTGACCTAAAGTTAGGTTCAGGTATTACTATGAGAATAACACAAAGAATATAAAAATGCAAGGAGTGCTTTACGATGAATAAAAAGGTGCTGATCATTTCCTCAAGTCCCCGTAAGGATGGCAATTCCGAAACGCTGGCGGCAGCGTTTGCCAAGGGCGCACAGGCGGCGGGCCATCAGGTAGAAACCATTTATCTGCGGGAAAAGCAGGTTGGCTTTTGCAAGGGCTGCTTCGCCTGCCTGAAGCTGGGGCACTGCGTCATCCAGGACGATGCCGTGGAAATTGCCGCCAAAATGCACGATGCAAATGTGCTGGTGTTCGCAACGCCTGTCTACTATTACTGCGTCAGCGGTCAGCTCAAGACCATGCTGGACCGCGCCAACCCGCTGTTCGATACGGACTACGCCTTTACGAAAGCCTATCTGCTTGCAGCGGCGGCAGAGGACGCACCGGAAACCTTTGCGGGTACAGAGAAAGCCGTGCAGGGCTGGGTAGACTGTTTCCCCCGCTGCACATTGGTTGGCACAGTGTTTGCGGGCGGCGTAAACGGCGTGGGAGAGATCGCAGGTCATATTGCGCTGGAGCAAGCCTATCAGATGGGCGAGGAGGTGTGAGCCATGGCAGTCAAACAAACGGCAGGCAGAGAGGCTCTGGGGGAATTTGCTCCTAAATTTGCGGAATTGAATGATGATGTGCTGTTCGGACAGGTGTGGAGCCGGGAAGACAAGCTTTCCCTGCGGGACCGCAGCATTGTAACAGTGGTGGCGCTGATGGCGCAGGGACTGACGGATTCGTCTTTTCAGTACCATCTGACAACTGCAAAGAATAACGGCGTGACGAAAACGGAAATTGCGGAGATCCTGACCCACGCGGCATTTTATGCGGGCTGGCCCAAGGCGTGGGCGGCCTTCCGTATGGCAAAGGAGGTTTGGGCGGAGGACAATACCGCCGATGCAAAAGCCAAACACCAGAACGAGATGGTATTTCCTATCGGCGCACCCAATGACGCCTTTGCGAAATATTTTATCGGGCAAAGCTATCTCGCACCTCTTTCTACGCAGCAGGTTGGCATTTACAATGTGACCTTTGAACCGGGCTGCCGCAACAACTGGCACATTCATCACGCCAAAAGCGGCGGCGGACAGATTCTTGTCTGCGTAGCCGGGCATGGTTACTATCAGGAATGGGGCAAACCGGCACAGGAGCTGCGCCCCGGCGATGTAGTAAATATCCCTGTGGGCGTCAAGCACTGGCACGGCGCTGCACCGGATAGCTGGTTCTCTCATCTGGCGGTGGAGGTTCCGGGAGATGAAACCTCCAATGAATGGTTGGAAGCCGTGGACAACACAGTATATTTTAAGGCAACAGGCAGGGAGGTATGAATATGGAAAAACTGAATTTAACACAGGAATGGGATAAGGTGTTCCCGAAAAGTGACAAGGTAGACCACAAAAAGGTGACCTTTCACAACCGCTACGGCATCACACTGGCGGCGGATCTGTACACGCCGAAGGGCGCAGAGGGCAAGCTGCCCGCCATTGCCGTCAGCGGTCCGTTCGGTGCGGTAAAGGAGCAGTCCTCTGGCCTGTATGCGCAGAAAATGGCGGAGTTTGGCTTCTTGACGATTGCCTTCGACCCGTCCTACACCGGTGAGAGCGGCGGTATGCCCCGTTATGTCGCATCGCCAGACATCAACACTGAGGATTTCTGCGCAGCGGTGGACTTTCTCTCCGTGCAGGAGAATGTTGACCCGGAGCGCATCGGTATCATCGGTATCTGCGGCTGGGGCGGTATGGCGATCAATGCCGCCGCCATTGACACCCGCATTAAAGCGACCGCGGCTATGACCATGTACGATATGACTCGTGTGACTGCCAACGGCTACTTTGACAGCGAGGATTCTGAACAGGCACGCTTTGAGAAGCGAAAAGCAATGAATGCACAGCGCACTGTAGATTACAAAAACGGTACCTATGCTCTGGCAGGCGGTGTTGTTGATCCGCTGCCAGAGGATGCGCCGCAATTTGTAAAGGACTATTACGCCTACTACAAAACGCCACGTGGCTACCATCCCCGCAGCCTGAACTCCAACAACGGTTGGAACATGACCTCTTCGCTTTCCTTCCTGAATATGCCGATTCTGCAATACAGCAGCGAGATCCGCTCTGCCATACTGCTGGTACACGGAGAGAAAGCGCACTCCCGCTATTTCAGCGAGACGGCTTACAGCAAGCTGACCGGCGATAACAAGGAATTGCTCGTTATCCCCGGCGCAAACCACACCGACCTTTACGATCAGATGGATGTCATTCCGTTTAAGAAACTGAAAGCGTTCTTTGAGGAATACCTGAAATGAGACATTTCTGCTTCGCGCTACGGCGGCTTTGAGCAGGTCGGCAGTCTGCCGCAGAGCTTTTCCCGCAGCGATGCGCAGATGCCCACGCAGCCGGGAGATATCGTTTTATATTCCGGCAATCAGCTTGTCATATTCTTCGACTCCAATTCGTGGAACTATACGCGGCTGGGCCGCATTGAAGGGCTTTCTACTAATGAACTGACCACATTGCTGGACAAAGACATAGCAGTTATTGAAATAAAAAAACGGCTAAAATAACAATCAATCATGAGGGCTTGAGATTATCCCAAAATCGCCGCGTGTCCGGACAGCGGCTGTGCTTGCTATTCTCTCAAATCTCAATATCCGCAGATCGTGATGTCCCCGCTTTTTCGAAAGCGGGGACATTTTTTCCTTCTCCGATACTTAAAAAACGGCAGAAAAATGTCCGTTGTATAGTAGAGAGCTTTTTGAAAATATCGCGCAACTTTTTCCGGATAAAAGGCAAAACCATGTCCGTGTGTTATATGGAAGGAAAATTTTTCGCGCTACCCCCTAATTTGCAAAAATTTTGTCCGTTGTAAAGTGAGAGGAAACCACCCGCGAGACAAAGCCGTGACAGACCGCATCATTTTGTCCATTGGAAAGTAGAAAGGGTACTTTGGAGCGAAACGCAAAGCTTGTTTCGCCGTCCTCGAAGCTTTTTTGAGAAATCTGGGACAAAACCGATCCCTGATTCACTTAGCTAAGTAGAGGGCGGATCAGGGGCAAGAAAAGTTTTTTGAAAGGGGTGCCAAGTTTTCAAGGAAAATTGTCCGTTGTAAAGTGAAGGGCAACCAAGTGACAATTCCCTCGTTCTCAAAATTTCATTTTCGCCACTACCAAGTTTTTGAGGAAAAATGTCCGTTGTATTGTGAAAGGAGTGTTTTATCATGCCAGACCGCACGCGACCCATCCGCAAGGAAATCTGCCTGAACGAGCAGGAACTGAATCTCATCCAGCACAAAATGCGCCAGCTGGGGACGCACAACTTCGGGGCGTATGCCCGCAAGATGCTGATCGACGGGTACATCATCAAGGTCGATTACACCGAGCAAAAGAAGCTGGCTGCCGCCGTCAGCAGAGTCGCCTCGAACATCAACCAGATTTGCCGCCGCGTCAACAGCACCGGGCGCTGCTACGATGCCGACATTGCCGAGCTGAAAGCGCGGCAGGCCGAGATCTGGGAGCTGCTGAAAACGCGGCAGAGGGATGAACTATAACGATATGTTCTGCCCCGGAAAGGAAGTGATGCATCATCTTTTACAAACTGACTACCCCGCTGCCGCCGTTCATTCCCTTGCCGCGCTTCATAGTGGCTGGAGAATATTCCGTCAATGCAAAGCTGCTCTATGGGCTGCTCCTCAGCCGCACCCAGCTTTCCCAACGCTCCGGGTGGGCAGACGAGAACGGCAGTGTATATGTGATCTATCCCATCCGGCAGATGGCAGATGATATGAACCGGAGCGAGCGGACAGTCAAAAACGCTTTGAACGAACTAGAAAATGCGGGACTGCTCCTGCGCGTCCGTCAGGGCTGGAATCGGGCAAATCGTCTATTCTTGCAAGTGCCGGATGAGGTGCAGGTTTCTTCCCGTCCAGCGGGCAAAACTTGCCCCATAGAGGTGCAGGATTTTCCTCTTGCATGGGGCAGGATTTGCCCCCTAATAAGAACAATAAGAAAGAGAAAGACAGGAGTGAAAATAAGGAGAGGGAATCCCTCCGCCGCTTTGGTGAATTTCAGAATGTGTTTCTTTCTGAGGGTGAGCTGGCATCTCTGCAATCTGATTTTCCAAATCGCTATGTGGAATATATCGACCGTCTGTCGGTCTATATGGCCTCCAACGGGAGACACTACGCCAATCACTACGCCACCTTGCTGAAATGGCTGAACGAGGACATCCGAAGCGGGGATACAAAAACCTATACCGCCGAGGACTATAGTGAAGGAGAATGCTTATGAATTTGAATCCGATAATGGGTGCTTTGCTGAAAAGTGCTGACACGCCGAACCAAGCCTCCGGTGATTACATCAACCCCGCCGACGGGCTGAAATACTGCGTCAAGTGCCGCACGCCGAAAGAAGCATTTTCCCCTGAAAATCTGCGCAGGAATGGGATGGACAAGCACCCTGTGCTTTGCAAATGTGCTGCAAAAGCAAGGGCAGAAAAAGAATCAGAAGAGAAGAAAGAACAGCACAGAAAAAAAGTAACGATGCTCCAAGCAGAAGCGTTCCGGGATATTCCCGCTGCGCTCTGGCGGTTTGATGCCGCCCCCGCGATGACCGCCCAGCTTGCTAAGGCGAAACAGTATGCTGAGAACTGGGACAGCTTCAAGCGCGATGAAATCGGGCTTCTCCTGTTTGGGGATGTCGGCACCGGCAAAACCTATGCGGCTGGCTGCATTGCCAACGCTTTGATTGACAAGGAGGTTTCGGTTCTTATGGTTGGGGTGTCCGACATGGTGAACCGGATGCAAGGCAATTTCGGCGCAGACCGTGACAGCTACATGACATCTCTCATGCGTCCGGAACTGCTGATACTGGACGATCTGGGCGCGGAACGAAATACAAGCTTCGGCAAAGAGCGCGTTTTTGATGTCATCAACCGCAGGCGGCTGACTGGCAAGCCTATGATCATCACCACGAATATCCCAATCGTCACGATGCAAAAGGCTGCCAGTCTGGATGAGCGCCAGATCTACGACCGCATTTTGGAAGTTTGCGTTCCCATCCGCTTCGACGGGGAAAATTTCCGCAGGGGCAACGCCAAGCACAATTTAGAAAAAGCGGCGCAGCTTCTGCGGGATTAAACAATTCTGGCAAAGGAGAACAACATGGAAGATAAAATCCTCACCGTCCCTATCCACCTCAAAATGACGCTGACCACCAAAGAGGCGGCGGAATACAGCAATATCGGCATCAACAGGATCGATAGTATGCTAAGAATGCCCAATTGCCCGTTTGTGCTTTTTGTCGGCACAAAAAAGGTGATCAAACGGAAAGAATTTGAGGAATATATCGGCCAGAGGCTTGTAATCTAGCTGACTGACCACAAAATTCTAAAAACACCTTGAGAGAAAAGAGTCTATCTGTTATAATTTTTGTTGTTACAGTAGGCTCTTTTCTCTCTGCGGGAAAGGAGTATACAATGGGCAAAAACTTAAAAGGTAAAGAATGCGGTAAGGGTATCTACCAAAGAAAGGACGGATTATATCACGCACATTTTGTAGACAAAGCAGGAAAACGACATGAGAAATATTCCCAGACGATTCCCGAGGCGCGTAACTGGATCGAGCAGGCGAAATATGCCGACAAGCACGAAGATATGTTTTGTTCCTCAGACACCACGGTGGACGCATGGTTTTCATTTTGGATCGAGAACATTGTGGGCGATTTAGCACCGAATACCCTACGAAATTATCGGGAGCGATATAAGCAGAATATCCAGCCCATCATCGGCAAAATGCTCCTTTCCGATGTGAAGCCCATGCACTGCAAAAAAGTGCTGCTTTCCATGGATGCGGATTATGCAGGGTCTACCATCCGGCAGACCTATATCACGATGGGAACCTTGCTCAAGGCTGCGAAGATGAACGATCTGATTTACAAGCACCCGATGGACGGCGTTCGCTACACAAAGCCGGTCCGAGCGCCGGACGACATTCATTTTTTGACGCGGGATGAGCAAATCAGATTTCTCGAAGTTGCGAAATGTTCCCACAACTACAATCAGTACGCGCTGATCCTTGAAACCGGCTTGCGTACCGGTGAGATGATCGGGCTGACGTGGGATGCGATAGACTTCCAGAATCGGACGCTGACGGTCAATAAAACCTTGGAGTATCGTCACAAGCAGCATTTTTGGCGTGCAGGACCTCCGAAAACACAGCAAAGCTATCGCACCATCCCGCTGACAGATCGGGCCTATGAAATTCTGAAAGAAATCAAGGACAAGCGCCCTTGGCAAAAGGAATCTCCGCTGCTCTCGCAAACACTGGAATATATCGACCGGCGAACGGGGGCAATCTCCCGGCTGGTCATGCGCGATCTTGTCTTTATCAACTGGCGTACCGGGGAACCGGCGAAAAACAGTTCCTATGATACCCACTTATATAAGCTCTGCGATGAAGCAGGGATCAAACACTTTTGTATGCACGCCCTGCGACATACCTATGCTACAAGAGCAATCGAAAGCGGTATGCAGCCGAAGGTGCTGCAAAAACTGCTGGGTCATGCCAGCATCAAAACAACAATGGATCGGTATGTTCATGTGACTGCCGAATCGCTGGATTATGCCATCAAGCAATTTCAGCAAAATGGTGTAGTCTGATGAAATCCAATAAAGCCAAATGCGAAAATGGTGTAAAAATGGTGTAACAGCCAAGACGCCAAACGCTGAAACCCCTTGAAAATCAAGGAAAATCGAAGGAGAATGAGTATATATGAAATTAGGTATCGTGGGACTGCCCAACGTGGGCAAATCAACGCTGTTCAACGCCATCACCAACGCCGGAGCCGAAAGCGCCAACTACCCCTTCTGCACCATCGAGCCCAACGTGGGCATGGTGGCCGTGCCGGATGCAAGGCTTGATAAGCTGGCGGAGATGTATCAGCCCGACAAAAAGACCCCCGCCGTCATCGAATTTGTGGACATTGCGGGCCTGGTGAAGGGCGCCAGCCAGGGGGCAGGCCTGGGCAACAAGTTCCTGGAGAACATCCGCCGCACCGACGCCATCGTCCATGTGGTGCGCTGCTTCGACGACGAGAACATCATGCACGTGGTGGCCGACGCCGGGACCAACGTGCCGGTGGACCCCCTGGGCGACATCGAGACCATCGACCTGGAGCTAATCATGGCGGACCTGGACATGGTGAACCGCCGGGTGGAGAAGGCCGCCAAGGCCGCCAAGGGCGACAAGAAGTTCCTGCACGAGGCCGAGGTATTCCGGGCCCTGGCGGAGCATCTCAACGCCGGAAGGTCCGCCCGCACCTTCGACTGCGGCGACGAGGACCGCGCCATTGTGGAGACCGCCGACCTGCTGAGCCTGAAGCCCATCATCTACGCCGCCAACATGGACGAGGCGGGCTTCGCCGACCACGAGAACAACCGCTACTTCCGGATGGTCCGGGACCTGGCCCAAAAGGAAGGGGCCCAGGTGCTGCCCATCTGCGCCAAGCTGGAGGAGGACATTGCCCAGCTGGACGACCCCGACGAGCGGGCCATGTTCCTGGAGGACCTGGGGGTGGAGCAGTCCGGCCTGGACCGGCTGATCCAGTGCAGCTATGAGCTGCTGGGCCTGATCTCCTTCCTGACCTACGGCAAGGACGAGTGCCGGGCCTGGACCATCCGCAAGGGCACCAAGGCCCCCCAAGCCGCCGGAAAGATTCACTCCGACATCGAGCGGGGCTTCATCCGGGCGGAGACCATCAACTTCGACGAGATGATGGCCTGCGGCAGCGTGGCCGCCGCCAAGGAAAAGGGTCTGCTGCGGTCCGAGGGAAAGGACTATGTGGTCAAGGACGGCGACATGATCTATTTCCGCTTCAACGTGTAAACAAGCAGGCTGCGTGCCGCAGGGCATTTCCCTGGGCGGCACGCAGCCTGTTCCTGTTTCCGGCGCAACCCATTCCCAGGGCAGGAGCGGGGCGCCGATCAAAAAGAGGCGGCGATTCTTTGGAATCGCCGCCTCTTTTGGCGCGGAAGGAGGGATTTGAACCCTCGCGCGTGGTTTAGACGCCTACTCCCTTAGCAGGGGAGCCCCTTCGGCCACTTGGGTACTTCCGCAGGTCGGTTGAGCCGATATGAAGGAAAGAAAATGGCGGAGAGAGTGGGATTCGAACCCACGGCACATTGCTGTGTCACTGGTTTTCAAGACCAGCTCCTTAAACCGCTCGGACATCTCTCCGAATGCCGGCCTCCAAAGCCGTGAATCATCTTATCATATCCAGGCAGGTTTGTCAATTCCTTTTGCAGAAACCGATGAATATTTCAGGAAGAAACCTTGATGTTCCCATGGGAAAGTGCTATACTGATTCAATAAAATAATGCAACTGGAAGGTGTTCCTGTATGACAAAAATTGATATTTATTCTGGCTTTCTCGGCGCTGGCAAGACGACGCTTATCAAAAAAATGATCAAGGAAGCCTATCACGGCCAGAAGCTCGTCCTCATTGAGAACGAATTCGGCGAAATTGGCATTGACGGCGGCTTTCTGCAGGAGGCGGGCATCCAGATCACGGAGATGAACTCCGGCTGCATCTGCTGCTCGCTGGTGGGCGATTTCGGCCGCGCGCTCAAGAAGGTCATTGCGGAGTATGCGCCCGACCGCATCTTGATCGAGCCGTCCGGCGTCGGCAAGCTGTCCGACGTCATCGGCGCCGTGCGCAAGGTCACGTCCGACGACGTGCAGCTCGGCAATTTCGTGACCGTGGCGGACGCGACGAAGTGCAAGATGTATATGAAGAACTTCGGCGAGTTCTACAATAACCAGATCGAGACGGCCAACACCATCATCCTCAGCCGCACCGACGGCATGACGGAGGAAAAGCTCGACCAGTGCGTCAACATGATCCGCGAACACAACAAGGACGCCGTGATCGTTACGACCCCGTGGCCGGAGCTGACCGGCGAGCAGCTGATGGAGGCCATGGAGCAGCGCAGCACCATCGCCATCGAGCTTGCAAAGCTCGAAGAAGAGGCGCACCACCATCATCATGACCATGACGAGGACGACGAGTGCGACGATCCGGACTGCGCCTGCCACCATCATCACGACGAGGATGACGACGACGAGCACGAGCACCATCACCATCATCACCATGATGACGACGATGACGATGAATGCGATGACCCGGACTGCGCCTGCCACCACCATCACGATGACGACGATGACGACGAGCATGAGCACCACCATCATCACCATCACCACCACGGCCATGACGCCGACGAGGTCTTCATCAGCTGGGGCGAGGAAACGCACAAGAAATTCACAAAGGCCGAGATCGAGCGCATCCTGAAGGCGCTTGAGGACACGGATGCCTACGGCATTGTTCTGCGCGCAAAGGGCTATGTAGCAAACGCGGAGGGCGAAAAGTGGATCCACTTCGACTATGTCCCCGGTGAGCCGGATATCCGCGACGGCGGTGCGATGGTCACGGGCCGCATCTGCGTGATCGGCTCGAAGCTGAACGAAGAGGCTGTTGCGAAGCTCTTCGGCGTGGAAAAGCAGTAAGGAGTTTTCTCTATGGCTATGCCTGATATCCCCATGTACGTCTTTACCGGCTTTCTGGAGTCCGGCAAGACGAAGTTCATTCAGGAAACGCTCGAGGATGAGCGCTTCAACACCGGCGAGCGGACGCTTCTGCTGGTTTTCGAGGAGGGCGAGGAGGAATACGACGTCTCGGCCTACCCGCACAAGGAGGTCTACGAGCAGGTTCTGGACTATGAAGACCTCAGCCCGGAAATGCTGACCGATCTGCAGAAGAAATACCGGGCCGAGCGTGTGGTCGTGGAGCTCAACGGGATGCATCTTGCTGCGGATTTCTACCTCAAGACCCCCGACCACTGGAAGATCGCGCAGGAGGTCATGTTTGCCGACGCGACGACCTTCCTCAGCTACAACGCCAATATGCGCCAGCTTGTCGTGGACAAGCTGGCAGGCGCGGAGATGTTGGTTCTCAACCGCATGGCCCCCGGTACGGACGTCATGCCGTACCACAAGATCGCCCGCGCCGTGAACCGGAAGATCGACATTCTCTATGAATACACCGACGGCTCGACGCACTATGACGATATCGAAGACCCGCTGCCGTTCGACCTGAACGCGCCCGTGGTCGAGATCAGGGACGAGGATTATGCCCTGTTCTACCGCGATATCACCGAGGAGCCAAAGAAGTACGCGGGCAAGACCGTGAAATTCAAGGGGCAGGTCGCGCGCCTGCGCCGGGAAAAAGAGGGGATGTTTGCTCCCGGCCGGTTCGTCATGACCTGCTGCGAGGCGGATATCACGTTCATGGGCCTGCCGTGCAAATTCGCGGCGGCCTCCGGCCTTGCGGCCAGAAGCTGGGTCTGGGTAACGGCGACGGTCGAGGTCAAGTTCCACACGCTCTACAAGGGCGTCGGCCCCATCCTGACAGCTGTGAACGTGCAGCCCGCCGAGCCTGCCGAGCAGAACGTCGCAACGTTCTGATACGATTCATATTCGATCCTTTGTGTACCAAAGCAGCCGGCAGAGACTTGTCTGCCGGCTGCTTTCTGTTTTGGCAGAATGGCTCTTGCCGGAAGGCTGGAAATCAGGTATAATACAGAAAAAGACGCCCCGCCGGGAGGCGGGGGAACGGAGGCGTTTGCATATGCAGACAAGCTATCGCTTTTCCGCGCCGGGCCGCACGGAGATCAGCGGCAACCATACCGACCATCAGCACGGCTGCGTGCTGGCTGCGGCTGTCGATCTGGAAACGACGGCGGAGGTCACGCTGCGGCCCGATTCCATCATCTGCGTTGCGTCCGAGGGCTATGCCCCGGTCGAGATTGATCTGAATGATCTGTCCGTCCACGCGGAAGAAAAAAATACGACCGCCGCGCTCGTGCGCGGCGTTGCCGCGGCGTTTGCGCAGCGCGGCTGTAAGCTGCACGGCTTTGACGCGGCTGTCCGCTCGACCGTCCTGCCCGGCTCCGGTCTGTCGTCCTCCGCCGCATTCGAGGTTCTGATCGGCACGATCTGCAACGAGCTGTTTTTCGATAAAAAATGCTCCGCCATCGAGATTGCGCAGATCGGCCAGTATGCCGAGAACGTCTATTTCGGCAAGCCCTGCGGCCTCATGGATCAGATGGCCTCCAGCGTCGGCGGGCTGGTCTTCATCGATTTTGCCGACCCAGCGCACCCCGCCGTCCGGCAGGCGGCGTTCGATTTTGCGCACTGCGGCTACACGCTCTGCACGCTCGATTCCGGCGCGGATCACGCAGATCTGACGGACGAATACGCCGCCATCCCCGAGGAAATGCGCCGCGTAGCCCGCGTGTTCGGCAAGGACGTGCTGCGCGAGGTGGACGAGGCGGAATTCTACGCAAAGCTCAAGGCGGTCCGCGAGGCGGCGGGCGACCGCGCCGTTTTGCGCGCGATGCATTTCTTTGACGAAAACCGCCGGGTGCAGCAGCAGGTGCAGGCGCTGGAACGGGACGATTTTGAGGGCTTCCTTGCGGGCGTGCGCGATTCCGGGCGCTCGTCGTGGATGCTGCTGCAGAACGTGGTTCCTGCCGGGAGCCGGGAGCACCAGCAGATGGCCCTTGCGCTGGCTGCCTGTGAAAAGCAGCTTGCCGGGCGCGGCGCCTGCCGCATTCACGGCGGCGGCTTTGCCGGGACGCTGCTGGCGTTCGTGCCGAATGAAGCGCTTGCGTCCTTCCGCGCCAATATGGAGGCCGTGCTCGGCGAGGGCCGCTGCCACGTGCTCTCGATCCGGCAGGCGGGCGGCGTCCGGCTGGCATGAGACGGGCTGACCGCGCGGTCACGGACCGCGAACGGATTTTGCAGGTGATCGAGTCCTGCACCTGCTGCCGCGTCGGTTTTTCCTGCCCGGAGGGCGCGTATATCGTGCCGCTGAATTTCGCCTTTGTCCCCGGCACGCCTGACCGGTTTTATTTCCACGGCGCGCACGAGGGCCGCAAGGCAGAGCTCATCCGCACTTCGCCGCGCGTCGGCTTTGAGCTGGACTGCGCGCACGCGCTCGCAGCCGGACAGACCGGCTGCTCGTATTCCTATCGCTATCAGAGCGTGATCGGAACGGGCGTGATCTGCGAGGTGCAGGAGCCGGAGGAAAAGAAGCGGGCGCTGTCGGCAATTATGGCACACTATGAAAAGAGCCGTCTGTTTACCTTTACAGACGAGCAGGCGCAGCGCGCGGCCGTGTTCCGGCTGGACGTCGCGCAGCTGACCTGCAAGGAGCATTTGTAAGAAAGAAGGAAGACACATGAACGAATTTGAACTGCAGCACCTGCCGGAGGCGTACCGCCCCTTGTCGCCGTGGAGCTATTTTGGCCTCGGCATTCTCTACGCCCTGCCGCTCCTGGGCTGGATCTTCCTGATCGTCCACGCCATCGGCAGCGCGAACATCAACCGCCGCAATTATGCCCGCAGCTATTTCTGCGTCTACGTGCTGGCGATCATTCTGGGTGTCCTGCTGACGATCACCGGCGTACTGTCCGGCCTGACCCAATCCCTGAACGGTACGTTCGCATAAGTCCATAAATCAAAAAACGTGGCTGTCTCAATGATGTTTCGATCATTTGAGACAGCCCTGTTTCTTGTGGCGGGGGGGGGATTATGAAAGGCTCTTACCGCATACGGTGCAGAATACGGCGTCGGACAGCTTGACGGGCGCGCCGCAGTGCGGGCAGTATCTGTTAGTCCGCTGCGGCTGGGCTGGCAGCTCAGGCGCCAGAGAGAACACAACGGGCTTTCCCTGCGGAGCGGACTGCGTCACAGGTTCGGCAGGCTCGGGCTGCGCGGGTACATCGTACTGGATGGGCTGCGTAGGCGCGTCGGGCCACTCGGACGGAACGGGCCATTCGGGCTGCGCAGGACGCGTGGGCGGCACAGGCGAAGACGGCTGCGGAGCGCTTGCCGTACTTTTGCACATCACTTATTATAGCAGTGGGGTCATATACAACGGAAGAAATACGATGCCGTCTTCCTCTTTGAAATCGCCGGTATGCAAAACATAAAGGATATGAAG
>ENA-ORCN01000462-ORCN01000462.1-human-gut-metagenome-genome-assembly--contig:-NODE-462-length-34107-cov-45.072847_pt1 | contig 34107 bp, 40 predicted proteins | sample MGYA00242984_ERZ507984 | MGnify/ENA primary metagenome ERZ507984 (study PRJEB26167, sample SAMN06115395) | human gut metagenome | host: Homo sapiens | place: China:Hubei | collected 2016-05-19... | reverse complement strand
GAGTATTTCATCGACTGCACCGAGTACGGCAACGCCTTCAGCGAGCTGAACGACCCCATCGACCAGAAGGGCCGCTTCGAGCGTCAGGTAGCCGAGCGCAAGGCCATCGAGCCCGACTGCAAGGCACAGGTGGACTACGACTACGTGAACGCACTGGAGTATGGCCTGCCCCCCACGGGCGGTCTGGGCTTCGGCGTGGACCGTCTGGTGATGCTGCTCACCGACAGCGCCTCCATCCGCGATGTGCTGCTGTTCCCCACGATGAAGCCGATTGAGCAGTAAATTTCCAATTTGCAACCAATAAAGCCTGAAACTTCTTGATGTTACGAGAAGTTTCAGGCTTTTTGTTTGCGATAATTTCCAGCGATTTTCACGCCATACGCCAATTTTACGCCAAATGATGTAGGATTTTGTGCAGAGCAAAAAGAGCGTTGTTCCGGTTTGGCAGTAGAAACGGCTGTGTGGTAGGCGGGTGCAGACCTGCAAAGGGCTGCATCACAAAGCGAATTCATGGATCTGCAAACGGACAGCCGGAACTTTTCACCGCAGAAGAAGCAAACGCGAAGAACATGGAGTTTTTCTTATGAACAAACTGCTTTCTTGCCGCTACAACATGGACACCAACCGGGTAGAAGCCCGGTTTGCAGACGGCTCTGCCATTGCCATCGACTGCATCGTCATCGAGGACGAGTACGGCAATACCCCAGCACAGAGGGCAGAGCTGGACTGGCTGCTGTACAATAAGCCGTTGGAGTATGCACAGCTTGTACTGAGTGGGAAGATTGCGCACTATCTGTCACTGGGATGTGAGCATGGCAGACCAAAAGATCAAGTCTAATGAACCAAACAACTGCTGATTCGTATTTCTTTTGATACGGGTTAGCAGTTGTTTCTGTTTTATGCATATCACAACTGTGCAAGCAAATACGCTTATTCCGCCTTCCCTTCCAGCCTGTTTTTATACCCTTCGCCCCATGCCCGCATGGCATCCAGAACCGGTTTCAAACTATATCCCAATTCGGTCAGAGTATATTCCACCCGGGGCGGCACTTCAGCATAGACCTTCCGGGTCAGCAATCCGCTTTCCTCCATCTGCCGCAGCTGAGCGGTCAAAACCTTCTGGGTCACATGGCCGATGGACTTTTTCAGTTCTCCAAAACGCTTTGTGCCCGGCATCAGATCCCGGAGGATCAGCACCTTCCATTTATCGCTGATGAGGGTCAGGGTGGTCTCCACCGGGCAGGCCGGGAGTTCTTTGAGGATTTCCTTTTCCATAATTACCTCCAAGGGAATTTCAAGTGGTCATCGTGCCGGATGCACGGATACCACAAACCGCTTTATGGCATCATTATAGCTTTCAACAGCAAAAAAAGCAAGCAGCATCGCAATGGTATCTTTTTGGTAACTACACCACAATATTGTGCGTACTTCACAAGCCGCACAAAGCACATTACAATAAAGCTGTCAGAAAAAACAATGTATGGAGGTACATCCCATGAATAAAGTCGTAGAATTTCTGAACGCAAACCCAGTGCAGTATCTGGCCACCGTAGGCCGTGACGGCAAGGCCAAGTGCCGTCCCTTCATGTTTGCCGGTGAGCTGGACGGCAAGCTGTGGTTCTGCACCAACAACCAGAAGGATGTTTACAAGGACCTGCAGGCAAACCCCAATATCGAGATCTCCGTTTCCAGCCCGGAGTACGCATGGATCCGTCTGCATGGCAAGGCTGTGTTTGAAAACAACATGACCGCCAAGGAGATGTGCATCGCAAACCCCATCGTGAAGAGCCAGTACGGCGAGGCTGCCAACCCCATCTTTGAGGTGTTCTATCTGGAGGATGCCCACGGCATCATTGCAGACTTCTCCGGCAACCCTCCCTACGAGTTCTAAATAGCATTCTCAATTCAACATCTTCGGGGCGAGGTGAAATTCCTGATCGGCAGTAAAGTCTGCGAAGCGCAAAAGCGCCCGATGCGGTGAAACTCCGCAACCGACGGTATAGTCCGGATGAAAGAAGATATGAGGAAGTAGCCCCGCAGGAAAACCCGTCCTGTGGGGCTGTTTCAAATCCAAGCATATCCTCTCAATGGAGCATTATGAACCGCACTATCATCCTGCAGCAGTCGAAAAAAGCTGCCGCCCTCAATATCCGAACCATCACCATGACCGCACTGCTTTCTGCAATGGCATATGTGCTTGCTTTTGTGGAATTTCCTGTGCCGCTGTCTCCGTCCTTTGCAAGGATGGATCTGTCCGATTTTCCGGCACTCATCGGTGCATTTGCCTTCGGGCCTCTCTCCGGTCTGCTCATTGAACTTGTCAAAAACACATTGCAACTTATGACCACCTCCACGGGAGGCATCGGAGAGATTGCCAACTTTCTGATGGGTGCTTCCTATGTGGTCGCTGCCGGAGCTATTTATAAACGCCACAAAACCAAGAAAACAGCATGGATTGCCTGTGTCACCGCCAGCTTTGTGATGGGTATTGCCGCCGCACTGGCGAACTACTTCATCCTGCTTCCTCTGTTTGAAGCCTTTATGCCGTTGGATCAACTCATCGCCTCTTTCGGCACATTCCTGCCCTTCATCCACACGAAGCTGGACATCGTACTGTTCAACGCCTTACCCTTCAATATTCTGAAAGGGCTTATCATTGGCAGCGTGACAATGCTGATGTACAAGCGGCTTGCGCCGGTCCTGAAAGGTCGTTGATGTTATGACGAAGCAAGATTATTTGAAGCTGCTGGTGGAAGGTATCCACTCCACCACCATTGCCACCATCGGAGCAGACGGTCATCCCCAGACCCGTGTGATCGACATGATGCTCTATGACAAACAAGGTGTGTATTTCCTTACTGCAAGGGGCAAAGCATTCTATACCCAGCTCATGGCGCAGGGCTACATTGCTCTGTCCGCCACCAGAGAAAAAGTCTCGATTTCTCTGCGCGGAAAAATCAAAAATATCGGCAACGAGAAACTAGATGAGATTTTCGAGAAAAACACCTATATGCAGTCCATCTATCCCGGCGATACCCGCAGTGCCCTAGAGGTGTTCTGCCTGTATGAGGCGGACGGCGAATATTTTGACATCAGTGTTCCGGCGCACATTGTCCGGGACAGCTTCACCATTGGCAAAGCAACACAGGAAGCACCGGGTTACTATGTAGGCAAAAGCTGCATCGGCTGTAAGCTGTGCTACTCTGTCTGTCCGCAGAAGTGCATCGACATTACCAAGAAGCCGGTGGTCATTGACCAGCACCACTGTCTCCACTGCGGGCGGTGTGCGGAAGCCTGCCCTAAGCAGACAATCGAAAAGAGGGTTTGACTATGAACCAGAGTGAGCGGCGAACGATCCTTATTCAGGTGCTTTTGAAAGAACACCCGGAGTATCAGGAACTGCGGATACCGGCAGACGCAGACACCCAGCGGCAGCTCCTGCGGGGCTTGCTGAATATCCGTGAACCACGGCGTATCGGCACAGACTTTCTGCAAATACAGGATGCGTACCTGCAAGAGGAAATCGCCGCAAAAGGCATCACCGATGCGGCTGACCTGACGCCCCTGCAGCCGGGGCTGTACCTCTGGCAGGGGGACATTACCACCCTGAAATGCGATGCCATTGTCAACGCCGCCAACAGCGGCATGACCGGCTGCTACTGCCCGAACCACGGCTGTATCGACAACGCCATCCACACCTATGCCGGGGTACAGCTGCGTCTTGCCTGTGCGGAGATCATGGACAGGCAGAGACACCCGGAACCCACCGGACAGGCAAAGATCACGGCCGCATTTAATCTGCCCTGCCGCTATGTGCTGCATACGGTTGGCCCGATCATCAACAGGCGAGTGACCAAAGAGGACAAAGAACTGCTGGCCTCCTGTTATCGCTCCTGTCTGGAGCTGGCGGCAGAGAACGGGCTGGAAAGCGTAGCGTTCTGCTGCATTTCCACGGGAGAGTTTCACTTTCCCAACCAGCTTGCAGCAGAGATTGCGGTGCAGACTGTGAAAGAGTTCCTGCAAACACCCACAAGCATCAAAAAGGTGATTTTCAATGTTTTCAAAGATATGGACAAAAAAATCTACGAACGATTGCTCCGGACCGATTGATACGCTGCGGCAGGTCCTGAGCCATGCCGATGCAGTGGTCATTGGTGCAGGTGCAGGGCTTTCTACCTCGGCAGGTTTCACCTATGACAGGGAGCGGTTCCGGGAATATTTCTCCGATTTTGCCAGCAAGTACGGATTTACGGATATGTACTCCGGTGGCTTTTACCCCTACCCCACCATGGAGGAATACTGGGCATACTGGAGCCGCTATATTTACATCAATCGCTATCAGGATGCACCCAAGCCGGTGTATCAAGGTCTGTTTTCTCTTGTGAAAGACAAGGACTACTTTGTACTGACCACCAACGTGGACCACTGCTTCCAGAAAGTAGGGTTCGACAAAAAGCGGTTGTTCTACACGCAGGGGGATTACGGTCTGTTCCAGTGCAGTGAGCCCTGCTGTCAGGAAACGTATGACAATGATAAGCTTATCCGGCAGATGGTGGAAGCGCAAGGGTATATCATTGCACCGGATGGTCAGCTGACCGTGCCGGAGAATACCATCCTGAAAACTTATATCCCGTCCGAGCTTGTTCCCCACTGCCCGCACTGCGGCAGACCCATGAGCATGAACCTTCGTGCAGACGATACCTTTGTGGAGGACGTGGGTTGGCACACTGCTGCCGACCGGTACAGCGAATTTCTGCGCCGCCACGAGGGGCAGCGCATCCTCTTTCTGGAATTGGGTGTTGGCTACAACACCCCGGTCATCATCAAGTATCCGTTCTGGCGGATGACCGCTAAAAATCCAAACGCATTCTACGTCTGCATCAATCAAGGGCAGTCCGTTTGCCCGCCGGAGATCGAGCGGCAGTCTGTCTGCATTCATGCAGATATTGGCGCTATTATAGCGCAGTTGTGACCCACAAGAGGGCTGGCATCGTCCAGCCCTCTCTCTTTTTGCCAAAGTTTTTGATGCATTTTCTTGCATTCTGCCGAAAGCAACGTATTCTCGGATTTTTTTGTTGACAAAGCTCGTTTTTTGTGGTAATCTATTCCAACAATTTAATATAACATATTTACTTAGAGTTCCAGCTCGGCTCCCGAAGGAGCCGGAGCAAGTTTTTGACTTTCTTATCGCTACATAACGAACCCGAACCAAGGCCACCCCGGAAGGGATGGTCAGGTTCAGGTTGTTGTGTGGCGATTTTTTATTGCCAAATCTGGCACCGAACCTTGACAACCGCATGACCGTCTGCATGGGATACCCGGCGATGACCCCTCACGAGGGAGAGCCGGAAAACGCCGCCGGAAGGGGGCAGGAAATCCATGCAGAGAGAACGGCTAAACGTTGATTCTTCAGTTACCAGAAAACAATGTGGTCAAATTGACCACATTGTTTTTCTGTAACGCCAGTGAAAGGAGGGTCCTCTCCATGTATGTGACAAACGAAGAATGGGAGCAGAACAATCAGGATTATTTGAAAGAATCGTATGAGGAAACGGGTTTTACCACCGGAGGATACGCTATCCGCAAACTTATCTGCGGCGGCTGCGGTCGGGTGTTCTACACCACCATCTACACCAAGAAATACTGTCACAGCTACTGGTGCGGCAATCAGGCCAACAATCGGCGGCAGCGGGAATACCGCCAAATGCGCCGTCAAGATTTAGTCTGCCAGTGCTGCGGCGAAAAATTCACGCCCAAACGCGCAGGTGCCCGTTATTGCAGCAATGCCTGTCGGAAAAAAGACTATCGAAAACGTGTTACGGATGCTGCAAGTGCTCAAAATGAGCACATCGTTTTCCGTAACACTGCAAGGTCTGTTGAAAATCAGGTGCCGCCACCCGGCACTTGATTTTACCCGTAACGAAATCAGTTGGTCATTTTGGCCAACTGAAAAAGCCGGACAAGTTGGTGGGCAGGGATTCGCAAATCTTTGACCGCCAGCTTGCCCGGAGCAGGAGTGCAGAGGACGTAGTCCTTTGCCCCAGTGATATGATGCTGTGCGTCATATAATACTGGGTATTATCTGGCGCACCGCAGGCGGCAGATTCAGCAGCAAAGCTGCTGCGCACCCCACCCCACCAAGACGTTGAAATGGAGGGATGTTTATCTGAAGCTGACACGACACAATGGACGAGCCGGAAAACACGGCACCTATAACCCCAAGCACAACGACCGTAATTTCGACCTCACCAACAGCGAGCACATTGACCCGGAACGAGCCAAGGGCAACATCTACTGGGACTGCTTCCACGGCTTCCGTTCGGCTCTCGCCCCACAAGACCCGGATGATCTGGCAGGGACATTCTCGGATGTGGAACGGCAATTCTACGAGACCCGTTACTCGGAGTTCATCGAAAGGCAAAATGAGCGCAACGCCAAGATCCGGCACACGGAACGAAACCGCAGCATTCCTGACCTGCTGTCCAGCCGCAAGACCTGCCCGGAAGAAACCATCTATCAGCTGGGAACAAAGGACGACCATGCTTCGGGCGAAGTTCTTCCTGGCGGTCGTGACCGAATTCATTGAGGAGTTCAAGGCGAGGTTCGGAGACCATGTTCATGTACTGGACTGGGCACTGCATCTGGACGAAAGTACGCCTCACATCCACGAGCGCCATGTGTTCGACTGCGAGAACAAGCATGGAGAGGTAGCTCCCCAGCAGGAAAAGGCGCTGGAAGCGTTGGGTTTTGAGCTGCCTGACCAGGGCAAGCCCCTCAGCCGCCGCAGCAACCGCAAAATCACCTTTGATAGCGCAGTTCCTCAAGCAATGCCGTGCATCCTTCCAGTATATCCTGCCATGTGGATTCAAAATCTCCCGTGAACCATGGGTCTGCCACTTCACGGGGATGATCCGTATGCGCCATCAGCAGCGAGACTTTATGCTGTGGGTCTCCGCCGACAATCCGCAGGATGTCGCACAGATTACTTTCATCCATGCCAATCAGATGATCATACCGTGCATAATCCAGCCGGGTCATCTGCCGGGCGGTCTTGCCGTTGCAGTCGATGCCATGTTCTGCCAGCTTCTGCCGTGCAGGAGGATAGACCGGATTTCCGATTTCCCATGCACTGGTGGCGGCTGATGCGATTTCAAATTGCTCGGATAGTCCTGCCTTGGACGTAAGGTCTTTCATAACATACTCCGCCATCGGGCTTCGGCAGATATTTCCGAGACAAATAAATAAGATCCTGGTCATGCCGGGTCGTTCTCCTTTTGGCTTACAAAAGCATAGCCGCCGTGGGTAGTGCGGATAAAGCTACCGCAGCCGGCCAGCTTCTTTCGCAGATTGGAAACGGTATTTGCCACGACCTTTAAGGTGTCGTCACAGTTTTGTCCCCACACAGCACGGAAAAGCTCTTCTTTTGAGAAGATTTGTCCTTCGTGGGAGGCAAGCATCAGCAGCAAATCGAACTCCAGTCGTGTAAGGGAGACTTTTCTGCCGTTGCACGACACTTCGTGGGTCATTCCGTCCAGTGTAAGCCCCGGAAGAACCAACTTCTCCCATGAATCAATGGATATTTGCTCTGCCTCGATGTGCTCTCGTTCCAGAAGCATCCGGATCTTCTGCTCCAATTCCGGGTCAGGCTGTCGGGTTTTTATAACGATCATGGCAAACTCCTGCGTGTATTTTACTCTGCGGCGGTATCCATTTCCCGGAGCAGGTTTACCATCTCGATGGCACTGACCGCGCAGTCATAGCCTTTATTACCTGCTTTGGTGCCTGCCCGCTCGATGGCCTGCTCGATGTTTTCGGTGGTCAGAACACCAAAGAGGACGGGAACCCCGCTTTCCAGCGAGACCGTGGCAATGCCTTTGGAAACCTCATTGCACACATAGTCGTAATGGCTGGTAGAACCGCGAATCACTGCACCAAGGCAGATCACAGCATCATACTTTCCGCTTTTTGCCATTTTAGAGGCAACCAGTGGGATCTCAAAAGCACCCGGAACCCATGCAACATGAACATCAGCGTCCTGCACATCGTGCCGGAGCAGGCCGTCCATTGCTCCGCTCAGAAGTTTGGACGTGATAAATTCATTGAATCGGGCAGCTACGATACCGACCTTGATATTCTGAGAAACCAGCTTGCCTTCAAATGTTTTCATTTTTAAATACCTCTTTCGTTGTTAATATTCCAGAAGATGTCCCATCCGTGCCTGCTTTGTTTTCAGGTAAAACAGGTCATACGGGGTCGCCGTCATCTGAATGGGTACGCGCTGGGAGATCTCCAACCCAAACTCGGAGAGCTGATATACTTTATCCGGGTTATTGGTAAGCAGACGCAGACTTTTTACGCCAAGTTCCCGGAGGATCTGTGCGCCGAGATAATACTCCCGTTCATCTCCATGGAACCCCAGAGCGAGATTGGCTTCCAGCGTATCCATGCCCTGCTCCTGAAGTTCATAGGCACGCAGTTTGTTGATCAGACCGATGCCCCGGCCTTCCTGCCGCATATAAAGCAGGATGCCCCGGCCTTCTTTTTCGATCTGTGTCATGGCAGCGGCCAGCTGCTGGCCGCAGTCACAACGCAAAGAGCCAAATGTATCTCCTGTCAGGCATTCCGAGTGGACGCGGCACAGAATATCCTTTCCATCGCCAATGTCACCTTTTACCAGTGCAATGTGATGCTCTCCGTTCAGGCGGCTCACAAAACCATAAGCTCTGAAGGTGCCATACTTGGTGGGCAGGTTCACTGCCGTCACCTGATCGACCAGTTTATCGTGACACTTGCGGTACTCCTGTAAATCACGGATGGTGATGAATTTGATCTGGAAACGCTCTGCCAGCTTTGCCAGTTCAGCGGTGCGCATCATCGTGCCATCCTCCCGCATGATCTCGCAGCACAGGCCGCATTCTTTCAGCCCTGCCAGACGGCACAGGTCAACGGTTGCTTCCGTGTGACCGTTGCGCTCCAACACACCGTTCTTTTTTGCCAGAAGGGGGAACATATGGCCCGGTCTGCGGAAATCTTCTGCTTTTGCGTGATCGTCCACACAAGCCATCGCCGTAATGGAACGCTCTGCGGCAGAAATGCCCGTAGAAGTAGAAACGTGGTCGATGGACACCGTAAATGCCGTTTCATGGTTGTCGGTGTTATGCTGCACCATCTGCGGAAATTGCAGCTTCTGGACGAAAGCCTCGGACATCGGCATACAGATCAGACCTTTGCCGTGGGTCGCCATAAAGTTGATGTTTTCGGTGGTGGCAAATTCGGCAGCACAGATGAAGTCCCCCTCGTTTTCACGGTCGGGGTCATCCGTTACCAGAATGATTTTTCCTTGTTTCAGGTCTTGTAAAGCTTCGGGAATGGTATTGAAGTTCATCCTAAACTCTCCTTAAAAGCCGCAGCGCAGCAGTATTTCTTTTGTGAGCGTGTTTTGCTTCGGTGCTTCTGATGGAAGCAGCTTCTCGATATATTTTCCGATAACATCGGTTTCCAGATTGACAAAATCCCCTTTGTGCCGTTGGTTCAGGTTCGTCTGACAGACGGTGTGCGGTATCGTGGACACGGAAAAGCCCGTAGGTTCCACCGCAGCCACGGTCAGGCTGATACCGTCTATTGTGATAGAGCCTTTTTCAACGACATAGCGAAGAATCGCAGAATCTGCATGAATGGTGTACCAGATGGCCGTATCGTCTTTTCGGATATTAGCAATGCGTCCGACGCCATCCACATGGCCTGCTACGATGTGTCCGCCAAAACGTCCGTTGGCCGGCATGGCACGTTCCAGATTGACAGCACTTCCAACGGTGAGCTGCGCAAGCGCAGAGCGGTTCAAGGTCTCGTGCATGACATCCGCAGCAAAGCTATCCGGGAAGAGCTGCCTGACGGTCAGGCAGATGCCGTTGACGGCGATGCTGTCGCCGATCCTGGTTTCTTCCAGAACCGTTTTTGCACGAACAGTCAGTACGGCGGAATGCTGTCCCCGATTGATGGATTTTATTGTTCCGACTTCTTCCACGATTCCGGTAAACACGGGTACTCCACCTCACTTTCGATCAGGAAATCTTCGCCAAGCTGTTCCAATCGGCTGTTCTTCAGGCGGAATGCAGCATCCGGAAGCGGGACACCTGCACCCTCAATGGGTGCTTTGGCATCCCTTCCTCCGAACAGCTTCGGGGCAATGTAAGCCTGTACCTGCTGCACGATGCCGCTTTCCAGTGCAGACCAGTTCAAGGTTCCGCCGCCTTCCAGCAGAATGCTGTCGATCTGCTCCTGCCCCAGCTGTTCCATCAGTTGCGGAAGATTCACATGACCGCATTGCTCTTCCAGACAAAGGACTCGGCACCCGGTCTGTTGATATGCCGCCTGCTTCTCTGGGTCGCCGCAGCAGGTCGCAAGAATGGTGGGGACCTGTTTGGCGGTCGTGACTACCTGTGATTGCAGCGGTGTCCGCAAATGTGTATCACAGATGATCCGGACGGGATCACGGCCACCCTCTATCCGGCAGGTCAGCAGCGGGTCATCTGCTAGGATGGTTCCGACTCCCACCATAATGCCGCGGAATCGGTGTCGCTGCCGTTGAACATGATTCCGGGCAATTTCCCCGGTGATCCATTTGGAAGCGCCTGTGTATGTGGCGATTTTTCCGTCCATCGTCATGGCGTATTTCATGGAAACGAAGGGGCGTTTTGTGGTGATATAGTGGAAGAACACCTTGTTCAGCGCATCGCATTCCTCTTGCAGAACATTTTCGGTCACATCTATGCCGTGTGCGCGCAGGATTGCAATTCCTTTTCCAGCCACCAGCGGATTCGGGTCAGCAGAACCCACGACCACCCGGTGAATGCCCGCGTCCAGAATCGCATCCACGCAGGGCGGCTGCTTTCCGTAATGGCAGCACGGCTCCAATGTCACATACAGGGTCGCTCCCTGCGGATCTTCGGTGCAGGATGCCAGCGCATTGCGCTCCGCATGAGCCTGACCGTATCTCTGGTGCCAGCCCTGTCCGATGGTCCTGCCCTCTTTTACGACCACGGCACCCACCATCGGGTTGGGAGATGTCCATCCGCAACCCTTTTTTGCAAGCTGCAAAGCCAGACGCATATACTCTTTGTCGTTCATCGTGTCGCCTCCAAAAGAAAAAGCCCTGAACAAAAACGTTCAGGGCAAGCCGAAAAGACACAAGGGACTCTTGTGCAAAAAAGAAAGCTCCAGAATGCAAACGCATCCCAGAGCAGCCTCCACAAGCACAGAACCGTGCGGGCTCTGCGCTTGGTATCTTCTTTCATCCAGACTGTACTGTCGGCTTCGGAGTTTCACCGAATCATGCCTTACGGCTCGTGGGCTGTACCACCGGTAGGGAATCACACCCTGCCCTGAAGATTTCTGATTCAATTACAGCGGCATTATAGCACGGCTCCTTTCGGATTGCAAGGGCATTCTGCAAACCGGGACGAAACCGGGATGAAGATGGTTTGAGGGTGGGAATGAAACTTTTTGGCTGTTGTTGCCTTGTCAAGAGGGCTGGCACTGTCCAGCCCTCTCTCTTTTTTCCAAAGTTTTCATTGTTTTTTCTTGCACACTGCCGAAAGTGACGTATTCTCAAAACTTTTTGTTGACACGGCTCGATTTTTGTGGTAATCTATCCCAACAATTGAATATAACATATTTTTACATATTCGTTCAGGCCCTGCGGGGCTGAACATCTTGGCTTTCAGCCGTTACATAACCGACTAGCATGACCTTCCAGAAAAAGCGAAGGCGGGGCTGGTCTGTTTTTGTGACGGCTTTTTTGTTGCCGTTTTGCCCGTTGGACCTTGAAAACAGCATGACCGTCTGCATGGGATACCCGGCGATGGCCCCCAAGTGGGAGAGCCGGAAAACGCCGCCGGAAGGGGGCAGGAAATCCATGCAGGGAGAACGGCTAAACGTTGATTCCTCAGTTACCAGAAAACAATGTGGTCAAATTGACCACATTGTTTTTCCGTACCCTTGCCATAGATTGTAATTGTAATACCGTAGTCAACTGTGTCACCATTTTCCGCGTCCAGCACGCTCACCGCGCTTTTGGCGGCGGTGCTCTGCTGGAGCAGGTCATCGGTGCTTGCGGCCAGAGCCGGGGCGGAAAGGGTGAACATCATGCATCCGGCCAGCGCCACCGATACTGCACGCCGGATAAGTTTGCCTTGTTTCATGGTACAACCTCCTTTTTTCCCCTCGCATTTTTACGGGGGGGGTATGTATTACAGTACCTTGATTATCCCACACTTTACCGCATTTTGGAAGCAAACCTGCGTGAATCGCCCTAAAAGCAGCGTGAAAAGCATGATTTGTGCCGGTTCTGTTGCAGTTGCCCGGCCCGCAGGCACAGCAAAGCCCCCGGCAGGTTTGCGCCTGCCGGGGGCTTTGTTGTGTTATGAAAGATCAATCCTTCTTCTCTGCTGTGCGGGCAAAGAAGTTGGCGAGGATCGCACCGGAAATGTTATGCCACACGGAGAACACAGCGCCGGGGATGGTAGCCAGCGGATACTGTGCAAAGTGTGCGGCGGCCAGACTGGTTGCAAGGCCGGAGTTCTGCATGCCCACCTCGATGGAGATCGCGCGGCACTTGGTGGAGTCCAGCTTGAGCAGCTTGCCCACGCCAAAGCCGGTGAGATAGCCCAGCACATTGTGCAGGATAACCACCACAAGGATCAGCAGACCGCTGGTCATGATCTTGGCGCTGTTGGCGGAGACCACGGCGCAGATGATCAGCACGATAGCAGTAGTGGAGACCAGAGGCAGCACACGGACGGCTTCCTCGGTGAACTTATGGAAGAAGTGATTGACCACAAAGCCCAGTGCGATGGGCACCAGCACCACCTTGACGATGGACATGAACATGCTCACGGGGTTCACGTCAACACGCTGGCCAGCGTACAGCAGGGTGAGCAGCGGGGTGAGGAGCGGAGCCAGCACGGTGGAAACAGCGGTCATGCCAACGGACAGTGCAACGTCGCCCTTGGAAAGGTAGGTCATCACGTTGGAAGAGGTGCCGCCGGGGCAGGTGCCAACCAGGATCACGCCAATGGCCAGCTCGGTGGGCAGGTGGAACACCTGCGTGAGCGCCCATGCCAGAAACGGCATGAGGGTGAACTGTGCAACGCAGCCCACGATCACATCCTTCGGGCGGCTGAACACCACCTTGAAGTCCTCCGGCTTCAGGGTAAGGCCCATACCGAACATCACGATGCCCAGCAGGTTATTGACCCACGCCGTCTTTACCACGCTGAACGGGCCGGGGAAGAACAGGGCACCCGCGGCCACCACAATAACGATGGCGGCCATGTACTTGCCCACAAAGTCGCTTACTTTTTCCAGTGTTTTCATAGTTGTTTCTCCTTTTCCTTCTGACATGCTTTGGGACAAAAGCATCCGCAAAATAAAACGCCCTTGTCCCTTACGGTCTGTAAGAGACAAAGGCGTGTAATATCCTCTGCGGTACCACTCTTATTGCCAGCACAACGCTGACCACTCAGTGCACGTCCAACAACGCGCGGCCCGTGATAACGGGGGCCTGCCGTTCCTGCTTACTGGGGCGCACACCACCCATTCAGCCGGAAAGCTCAGAGAGGATCTTCCCACGGATGCCCTGCACTGCCTTGCACCAACCGGCAGCTCTCTGCAACATTCCTTCCGGGTACTCTTTCTCGTCATAGCCGTAATCTTCTTGGTGACATGGAGTATACTCCCCTGCAAAGGCAAAGTCAATAGAATGGGTCCTTCTGATTTTTCATGCAGTTCATTTCAGGAGTGAAAGTGGTTCACGCAGCAAAGCCGCCCACCCATAACGGGCAGACGGCCTTGCTGTTTCTGCGGTTTATTCGCCTTTGGCTTTTGTAAGCAGCATGTGCACGTATTCCGCGCAGGCATCCCAATCGCGGGCGGCGGCCTTGTCCTTCGGCATCAGGCTGCTGGCAAGGCCCACGCCAAGGCAGCCCGCCTTGCGGAACTCCGGGATGTTCTCCGGCGTTAAACAATGCTCCTTTCCGGGTCTTTGGCAAAAAAGAGGGTCAGGCCGCTTCCACCCGGGAGGGATGAAAGCAGCCTGACCTCTGCACGAATGGTTTCTGTTTTGGGAGATCGTTGGGAAGTAATGGAGAATGCAAAGCATGGGATAGGAGATTTAGGAGAAAATTTAGAAAAAGCTTTTCATGAGCATCTGCTGTCCGGCTGCAGATCAGGCCAGCATGTTGGGGATGGTCAGGCAGATAGCCGGGCAGTAAGCAACTGCGAACAGCACTGCGATGAACAGTGCGATGAATGGCCACATTTCCTTGAGCAGATTGGTGAACTTGATCTTTGCAACAGCGGTTGCGATGTACAGGGTAACGCCAACGGGAGGAGTGATGCCGCCCAGAATGAAGGTGAGCACCATGACCATGCCGAAGTGGATGCCGTCGATGCCGGCAGCTGCGGCGATGGGGTAGAAAATGGGCACCATGATGATGGCGGCAGAGGTGGTATCCATGAACATGCCGATGACGCACATGGCAAGGATCATCAGGAGCATCAGGACGTTGGGGTTGGTGGAGATGCCGGTCAGCAGAGCGGACACCTGCTCGGGGAACTTCTCGATGGCCAGGCAGTAGCCAAATGCGGTAGTGCTTGCCACGATGAGCATGGTCATGCCAGAGGTGCGGGCTGCGCTGAGGACCGTCTTGATGGCACCCTCAAAGGTGAACTCCTTGTAGACGAAGATGCCGATGATCAGACCGTAAGCACCGGCGATCGCACCGGCCTCGGTTGCGGTGAACACACCGGACAGGATGCCGCCAATGATGATCAGAGGCATGACCAGCGCAGGCAGAGCATTGATGAAGGACTTGACCATGCGCTTGAAGTCGAACTTGACCTTCACATCGCCGTCGTACTTGGCAGGGTTCTTCTTTGCCTTGATGAAAGCGTAGATCATCTGACTGACACCCACCAGAATGCCGGGGATCACGCCTGCCATGAACAGCTTACCAACGGAGATACCGGTGATGGAGCTGTACAACACCATCAGGATGGAAGGCGGAATGATGGAGCCGATGGTTGCGGATGCCGCGGTGACGGCAGTGGCGTAGTCGCGGTCGAAACCGGCTTCGTCCATGGAGCCGATCAGCATGCCGCCGATGGAAGCAACGTCGGCAGAGGTGGAACCGGAAACGCCTGCAAACAGCATGGATGCCAGAATGTTGACGTGTGCCAGACCGCCGGGGATAAAGCCGACCAGCTCGTTTGCAAAGCCGACGATGCGCTTGGTAACGCCGCAGGCATTCATGATCTCGCCTGCAAAGATGAACAGCGGAATTGCCATCAGGGTGAAGGAGTCACCACCAGCGAAGATGCGCTGGGTGAGGATGACGAGATCCTTACCATTCAGGGCCAGATACAGCATGGAGGAGATGCCAACACCGAACGCAACAGGCACGCCGATAAGCAGCATCAGAAAGAAGATACCAATGATCATCCACATATTACATGCCACCTCCCATGTCGCCTGCATCTAATTTTTCGCTGCCGCCCTTGCCCAGCAGGAGAAGCAGCTCTTCAATGAACATACCGGCACTGCCAATGACCATGGCCAGATACACAACAGACATGGGCAGATGCATGGTGCTGGAACGGTTGGTCCAGTTCTCCATGACCATGCGGGTGCTCATGCAGAAGAATATGGCCAGATAGGCAAGAACCAGCACGCGGGAGAACTTTTTCACGATGGTGTGCAGCGGCTGTGGAAGAGCATCCACCACGATGTCCAGACCGATGTGACCGTCGTCGCGCATGACGTAGATGGAGCCGAGATAGACCATGCCTGCAAAGGTGTAGCGGCCAAACTCGACTGCAAAGCTCAGCGGCGAGTTAAAGACATAACGCATGATAACGTTCAGGGTGGTAACACCGAACATTGCGATGAAGAGAACCAGAATGCACACATTCAGGATCTTATCCACCGTTTTACGCACATTTTTCATGCGGGGGTTCATCTCCTTTTATTCAATTAAGTGCGGGCAAGCCCTTTGTGGCCTGCCCGCGCATTTTTTCAGGGAAAGACGGACGGTCTATCAGAGAGCAACACCCATGGAAGTCAGGATCTGCTTGCCGACATCGGTCTTTGCGCAAGCATATGCGTTGTAGTTGATCTTTGCCTTCAGGCTGTCAACATCGGTGTCCACCACTTCCAGACCGGCACCTTCCAGAGCGGCGAAGTTTGCATCGCTGCCGTCCTTGGTAGCATTCAGGCCAAACTCGCAGGCTTCCTTAGCGGCCTCGGTCAGGATGTTCTGCTGCTCTTCGGTCAGCTTCTGGAACACCTGCTCGGAAACGGAGATGGTGGTGGGTCCAATGATGTGGTTGGAAACGTTGACGTACTTGCACACTTCCTGCATGGAGGCGGACATGATGGACTCGGGGATGTTCTCCACAGCGGACACCAGACCGGTATCCAGTGCGGTGTAGGTCTCGCCCCATGCCACAGGAGTGGGAGCAGCGCCCAGCTGGGTGAAGGTCTCTTTATAAGTAGAGGAGTCCGGGATGCGGATGATCAGGCCGGACATATCGTTCACGGTGTTCAGAGGCTTATCGGTGGTAAAGATCTGACGGAATGCCAGCACGTAGTAGTCCAGAATGTGGACATTGGTCTTGTCCAGGATCATCTGTGCAACAGTGGTGCCAGCCTCACCGGCCAGCTTCTCAGCGCAGTCGTCGTAGCTGCTGTATACGAAGGGCAGGCACAGGCAGCCAGCCTCGTCCACGTAGTTTGCATAGAACTCGGCAGCGATCACGGCCAGATCCAGAGTGCCGTTAGTCAGGGCCTGCAGGTTCTCGGTCTCGGTGCCCAGAGTTGCAGCGGAGTAAACATCCACCTTCATCTTGCCCTCGGACTTCTCAGCGACCAGACGAGCGAACTCCTCAGCAGTCTTGTTGATGGAGTGGCTTGCAGCCATCTGGTGGCTCATGGTCAGGGTGACATCGGCCTTGACATCATCGTACTTGCCGGCAGCGGCGGTGCTGGATGCAGCCGTGCTGGATGCAGTGGCGGTGGAGCCGGAAGTGACACCGCAGCCAGCCAGAGCAGCGGCAGCTGCGGTCACGCCAGCAGCCTTCAGGAAATCGCGGCGGTTGATGTACTGTTTCATCTTATTGTCCTCCAATTTTCTTAAACATCATGACCGGGCTTGTGTCAGCCGGTCTGCACGTACTTTTCTGGCACCCACCTGCGTGGGACTTTCTGTTGCCAACATAATAGCATGTAATACAAGCCTTGTCAACATTCTTTTTACAAGTTACATGTTTTTTGTGCAGAGTGCACTTGTTTCAAAATGCAAATCTGTACAATTCAAAGGTAAAACTTAAGATTTTCAGCCACTTTTGTTACACTTTTGACTTTTTTGACGTTTTATCGTTGTCACATCTCTTCATATTCCTGTGCTTTTTGTCCGTTCAAGTTGACGTTTTTCACTTTTTTGGCTTCATTTTCTTCTGCCTGCTTCCACCGTCCACCGCCTCTTTCTCCCCTCTTCCGACCCGATCCGGCACCGCTGGCACACCCCAACTTGTTTTTGGGCCGAAACAAGTTCATCTTCCGCAAGAGGCATTTATAATAGGAAGTATCCATAAAATGATCCGTCCTGCCGTTTTTTCTGTGATACATGTCCAGTTTCGTCAGAATTCCTGTCCGCAGCTGCTATTCTTTGCCGTATCTTTATTTTTAATACTCCTTCTATTCCGCTCTTATGTTCTGCCGGGCACTTGTCTTGACATCAGTTTCCGTCTTGTATCACAAAGCGGCAGGCCCAGAATTGTGCAGTTAGTCGAAAATCATCCTTAAAACCCTGTTTTTTCAAATTTCCTCTTGCTTTTCTTGTATTGTCGTGTATACTAAAGCCAATAAATCTTGTATTACAACAAGATACGACGACGGAACATTTACAAGAAGATCACTGATTACCAACAAGGAGGTCTACTGTTATGAAAGAGTGTTGGGTCACCGAGCCGCTCCACTTTGAGATGCGCGAGACTGAGATCCCTGAACCGAAGGACAACGAAGTCCAGATCAAGATGATGGCTGCTGGTGTCTGCGGCAGCGACATCCATATTTATAAGGGCGAGAACCCCAACTCCCGCTACCCGCTGATCCCCGGCCACGAGAATGTTGGTCTGGTCACCAAGGTTGGCGCAGACTGCAAAAACATCAAGGTGGGCGACCACGTCGTGATTGACTACGTGATCCGCTGCGGCGAGTGCTACCAGTGCAAGCATGGCCGCGGCAATGTCTGCGAGCACGTTCTGGTGCGCGGCAGCGGCACCAACGGCGGCTGGCGTGAATACTGGTGCGTCGAAGAGCCTTACGTCTACAAGATCGACGACAGCATCCCCTGGAAGGATGCCGCTCTGATCGAGCCGCTGACCATCGGCGAACACAGCACCAGCCGTGCAGGCGTGTGCGAGGATGATGTGGTGTTCATTCTGGGCACCGGCACCATCGGCACCATCATTGCACAGGCCTGCAAGCTCAAGGGCGCTAAAACCGTCATCTGCTGCGACATCAGCGACAGCAGTCTGGAGCGCAGCAAGCAGTTCGGTGCCGATTACACCGTGAACAGCAAAACGCAGGACATCGTTGCCGAAGTGCAGAAGATCACCAACGGCCACGGCTGCACCGTCGCATTCGACTCCGCCTGCTTCCCCGGCAGCCTGACCATGATCATGCAGCCCGGCATCGTGTGCAACGCAGGCCGCGTGGTTCCCATGGGCTTCTGCACCGTGCCCGAAAAGATCACCCAGCAAATGATCAATGGCCGCGAGCTGACCATCTGCGGCACCCGCATGAGCCTGAACCAGTGGGTCCCCACTGCACAGAAGATGGCCGAGGGCAAGTACCACATGGAAGGTCTTGCAACCACCTTCGTCAAGTTCAGCGAAATCGAAAAGGTCTTTGACAACATCGTTCATCCCGATCCGGCTGTCAAGAAGACCGTTATCCTGTTCGACGGCGCAGAGGACTGACCCTCTGGCCCTGATATAAACACGTACATTATAAAATAGAAGGAGATCATTATTATGGCTGCTCTTACTAAGTTTGATATTGCCGGCAAGCATGCGATCGTTACCGGCGGCGCACAGGGTTTGTCCCGCGGCATGGCCGAAGGTCTGCTGGAGGCAGGCTGCAAGGTCGTCATCATCGACGTGCAGAAGGAAAAGGTCGAGAAGGTGTGCGAGGAGTACCGCGCCAAGGGTCTGGAAGCCTACCCCGTCATCGGCAATCTGGCCGACCGTGCTGACCTGAACCGCGCCTTTGACGAAGCACTGCAGATTTTGGACGGCCGTCTGGACGTTCTGATCCCCGCTGCAGGCATCCAGCGCCGCTATCTGCCCGAGGAGTTCCCCGCAGAGCAGTGGGATCTGGTCATGAAGATCAATCTGGACCACGTCTGGTTCATGATCCAGCGTTCTCTGCAGGTCATGCTCAAGCAGCCCACCGGCGGCAAGATCATCACCATCGGCTCCATGGCTTCCTACTTCGGCTGCACCACTGTGCCTGCCTACACCGCAACCAAGGGCGCTGTTGCTCAGCTGACCAAGAGCGTTGCTGTTGACTGCGCCGGCCGCGGCATCAACATCAACTGCATCTGCCCGGGCTACATGGACACCGAGATGTGCGCCAACATGACGCAGGAGCGCAAGGACGAGTGCACCAAGCGCATCCCCGCTGGCCGCTGGGGCCTGCCCGAGGATATGAAGGGTCCCGTCGTCTTCCTGGCTTCCGCTGCATCCGACTACCTGAACGGTGCCCTGATCCCCGTTGACGGCGGCTATCTGGTCAAGTAATCAACACATAAAAAGGGAGGAACCCTGTCATGGCCCCTACCATACGCGATATTAAAGTGATCTGCACCGCCCCCGAGGGCATCAATCTGGTGGTGGTGAAGGTGGAGACCAGCGAGCCGGGCCTGTACGGTCTGGGCTGCGCCACCTTCGCTTACCGCCACCTGACCGTGCAGCATCTCATTGAGACCTATCTGCGTCCGCTGCTGATCGGCAAGGATGTGCGCAACATCTCCGACCTGTGGCAGCTGATGCACCAGAACGCCTACTGGCGCTGCGGCCCCATCGTCAACAATGCCATCTCCGGTGTGGATATGGCCCTGTGGGACATCAAGGGCAAAATGGCCAACATGCCTGTGTACGACCTGTTCGGCGGCAAAATGCGCGCCGGTGTGCCGGTGTACCGCCATGTGGACGGTGCCAATGTGGACGAGATCTGCGAGAACATCGAGAAGTATCGTTCCATCGGTGTCAAGCACATCCGCTGCCAGTGCGGCGGCTACGGCGGCGGCGGCTTTGGCCCTGCTCCGGAGTGGGCAGCCAAGGGCGCAGAGCCGGGCGTGTATCTGGACAGCAAGAAGTATATGCGCGACACCCTGAAGCTGTTCGACGGCATCCGTGCCAAGGAAGGCTTCGACATTGATCTGGTGCACGATGTGCACGAGCGCATCCACCCCACCGAGGCTGTCACCTTTGTCAAGGAGATGGAGCCTTACAAGCTGTTCTTCATGGAGGACGTTGTGCCTCTGGAGCAGGTGGAATGGCTGGATAAGATCAAGCAGACCAGCGTGACCCCGCTGAGCCAGGGCGAGTTGTTCAACAACCCTGCCGAGTACAAGAAGCTGGTGCAAAACCGCAGCATCGACTACATGCGCGTGCATCTGAGCCAGGTGGGCGGCATCACCCCGGCCCGCAAGCTGCAGATGTTCTGCGAGCAGTATGGTGTGCGCATCTGCTGGCATGGCCCCGGCGACATGAGCCCGCTGGCTCATGCAGCCAACATCCACATCGATCTGGCCGCTCAGAATCTGGGCCTGCAGGAGTGGAGCGGCATCGAACCGCCCAACTTCGTCATCCAGAAGCTGAAGGATAACCACGGCGCTCTGCTGGAAGTGTTCCCCGGTATGCCCGAGTACGGCAACGACGGCTTTGTTTACGCCAACGACAAGCCCGGTCTCGGCGTAGACCTGAATGAGAAGGAGGCCGCAAAGTATCCCTGTGAGAACACGGTGACCACCTGGACTCAGACCCGCAACCGCGACGGCAGCCTGCAGACTCCGTAATTTGCAATAATCTTTGACACTGTACGATCCCTGACGGAGAAACACGGCTGGAATCGTACAGTGTTTTTGTTCTCAAAGGAGCATTGCTATGAAGATCACAAAAATTCAGACATGGCTGGTGCGTCCTCGCTGGGCTTTTATTGAGATCAGCACTGATGCAGGCATTTCCGGCTGGGGCGAGCCGGTGCTGGAAGGCCGCGCCGCCACCGTATGCGAGTGCATCCATGAGATGGAGCCGTACCTCATTGGTGCCGACCCCATGAAGATCGAAGACCTGTGGACTGTGCTGTTCCGCGGTGGCTTCTACCGCGGCGGCGGCATCCTGATGAGCGCCATCTCCGGCATCGATCAGGCCCTGTGGGATATCAAGGGCAAATACTTCAATGTGCCGGTCTGGCAGCTGATGGGCGGCAGCTGCCGCGATAAGATGCGGGTGTATAGCTGGGTAGGCGGCGACCGCCCCGCCGATGTGGGCCGCGCTGCACTGGAAAAGAAAAAGCAGGGCTTCACCGCCATCAAGATGAACGGCACCGACGAGCTGCAGTTTCTGGACAGCTACGCCAAGATCGATGCCCTGCTGGAGCGCGTAGCCAGCGTGCGCGAGAGCTGCGGCAAGGACTTTGGCATTGCCATTGATTTTCACGGCCGGGTGCACAAGCCCATGGCAAAGATCGTGGCCAAAAAGCTGGAAGAGTTCGACCCCATGTTCATTGAGGAACCCGTTCTCTGCGATAACATGGAGTATTTCCCCGAGATTGCGGCGGCCTGCAACATCCCCATTGCTACCGGTGAACGCCTGTTCACCAAGTACGATTTCAAGCGTCTGCTGGCCATTGGCGGCGTGGACATCGTGCAGCCGGACCTTTCCCATGCCGGCGGCCTGACCGAGTGCAAGAAGATCGCCGCCATGGCCGAAGCCCACGATGTGGCCCTTGCTCCCCACTGCCCGCTTGGCCCGGTGGCCCTTGCCAGCTGCCTGAATCTGGATGCCACCTGCTACAACGCGGCCATTCAGGAGCAAAGCATCGGCATCCACTACAACGAGGGCCGCAGCGTGCTGGACTATGCGCTGAACCCCGAGGATTTCAAGTTCGTGAACGGCTTTGTCAGCCTGCCCCAGAAGCCCGGCCTTGGCGTAGAGGTGAACAAGGCTCTGGTGGAGGAAGAGGGCGAAACCCCGCACAACTGGAAGAACCCGGTTTGGAGGCATGAGGACGGGAGCGTGGCAGAATGGTAAACATGATGAAAGCACTGGTGTTCACCGCACCGCATACCTTTGAATACCGGGATGTTCCCCGCCCTGAACCGGCACCGGACGAGGTGCTGGTGGAGGTAAAGGCCTGCGCCATCTGCGGCAGCGATGTGCACGGCAGCAGCGGTGAGAACGGGCGGCGCATCCCGCCGCTGGTCATGGGCCACGAAGCCAGCGGCACCATTGCGCAGCTGGGCGAAGCCGTGCAAAGCTGGGCCGTGGGCGACCGCGTCACCTTTGATTCCACCGAATACTGCGGCCACTGCTGGTTCTGCACCCACGGGATGCACAACCTCTGCGCACAGCGCCGCATCGTAGGCGTTGCCTGCACCGAGTACCGCAAAAATGGTGCCATGGCCCAGTACATCGCCGTAAAGGCCCGCACTCTGTATGCCCTGCCGCCCGCCGTCAGCTTTGAGCAGGGCTGCCTTGTGGAGCCGTTTGCCGTGGGAATGCACGCAGTGCTGCGCAGCGGCCTTGCCGCCGGGCAAACCGCTGCCGTGATCGGTGACGGCACCATTGGCCTGATGACCCTGATCGCCGCAAAAAGTCAGGGCGCACAGGTCTGCATAAGCGGCCACCACACCCGGCCCATGCAGCTGGCCGCACAGCTGGGTGCACTGGACTGCGCTCAGCTGCCGCAGCTCACCGCAGAGCGCGGTGCCGATGTGGTGTACGATGCCGTCGGTTCCCAAAGCTCCTTTACACAGGCCATGGAGCTGGTGCGCAAGGGCGGACGCATCATGGTCATCGGCAACCACACCCGGACCATCGACTTCCCGCTACAGCGCTGCATCACCGAGCAGATCGATGTGCAGTTCAGCTATTCCTCCGCCGGGGAGTACCCGGTCTGCCTGCAGGCCATTGCCGAGGGCCGCGCCGACCTGACCGGCCTGTGGCAGAGCTTTCCGCTGGCCGAGGGTGCGCAGGTGTTCAACCGCCTTGTACACCGGGACGAAAGCCTGACCAAGGCCATCCTGATTCCGTGAGCAATTGTCTGCATACAAGTTTTTCTGCCAGTTTTCGCTGATTTTGATTTACTTTTGCAACATCCTATGATATAGTTAAAAAAGTTGTAATACAAAGAGGTGTTCCACTATGGCTGATAAGGGCAGCGTCACCGGAAAGATCGCCCACTATATCCGCAAAAATATCCGCAACGGCAACTGGACCGTGGGCGAAAAGATCCCCAGTGAGAACCAGCTGTGCGAAGAGCTGGGGGTCAGCCGTGTATCCGTGCGCAGCGCCCTGCAGCAGTTCATTGCGCTGGGCATTCTGGAAAGCGTGCACGGCAAGGGCACCTTCCTGATCTCGGACGATCTTTCGGCCTTCTATTCCAATGTGGAGGAACCGGCTCCCACCATCGATGCTACCGAGACCATGAAGCAGATCCTGGAGTTCCGCAGCATCGTAGAACCGGCAGTCTGCGCACAGGTGGCCCAGACCGCCTCGCCGGAGCTGATCGCCAAACTGGAGGGCTACCTCAAGGCCATGAAGGCCTCTGTGGGCAAGTGCGAAGAGTTCATCAACGCGGACGTGGCGTTCCATATGGAGATCATTAACGCCTGCGGCAACGATTACACCATTGCCATTATGAACGAGACCTTCCAGCGCCGTGCTAGTCTGGGTAAGATGCTCATTCTTTCCAACGGTTACTACGGCGGCATCTACTACCACGGCATTTTGCTGGACGCTTTCCGCAAGCACGATGGCAAGCGTGCCCGGGTCATGATGGAAGAGCACCTGCAGCACGGCCTGTACGATCTGGAATCCGATAATCTGGGGCAGGAGAAAAACGACCTCTGAGCCGCTTTTTCCTGTCTGATACGCAAAAAAGATCCCGTTCACCCAGAAGTGGACGGGATCTTTTATTGCTTATGGGGCTTTACTGCAGCCGATCAGGCTTTGACGAAGGCAGCTGCTTCCTCAGCGCAGATATAGCCGCTGTCAATGCACAGGCCATAGCAGAAGCCGGGGATATCGTAGTAGGGGCTGTAGTACAGGCTGCCGCTGTCGGTGCCGGCAACGTACAGGCCGTCGATGGGCTGGTTGTCCAGATCCAGAGCGCGGCAGCAGTCGTCGGTGCGCACGCCGCCAAAGGTGCTCCATGCACTCGGCTCACACTGCACAGCGTAGAAGGGGCCTTCCTTGATGGGGCTGAGGTACCACTTGTTAGCACCAAACTGCTCGTCCACGCCCTTCTCGCAGTACTCGTTGTACTTTGCAACGGTCTCAGCCAGATGGGTCAGGCCGAACTTCTCGCCCAGCTCTTCAATGGTGTCAGCCTTGACCAGCCAGCCTTCCTTCAGGCCCTCTTCAATATCGCTGGGCAGGTTGTCCAGAATGCGGCCCTTGAAGTAGTTGCCAATGAACCAGTTCTCGCTGGTAGCGCCCTTTGCAGTGGTGTACTCGTACAGGCCCTGCGTGGTCATGGCATCCACATAAGCCTGATCCACAATGCCGTACCAAGGGGCGTTCAGCAGGATCTGCTCGGAGCCGTAGCTCATGGGGTAATCGCACAGCAGACCCTCGTTGATAAAGCGCTTGCCTTCGCCGTCCACCAGCAGGTTGCCGTACAGGCCGAACTTGAAGCAGTAGTTCTGGTCGTACTTATCCTGCTTTGCGGGGCGGCTGGCCTTGCTGTTGGTTCCGCCGTACTCGCAGGGGCAGTAGCCAAAGGTCTTGCACAGCACAGCGCCTGCGTCGTTTGCCATTACAATGCCGTCGCCGGTGCACAGGCTGTTGCCGCCTGCAGCTGCGTTCAGCTTGCGGGTGTGCAGGAACTTCTCCTGCAGGTCGCGGTTGCCAAGGAAGCCGCCGGATGCAATGATGACAGCGCCTGCATGGACGGTGATGGGGGTGCCGTCCTCTTTTTCAGCGGTAAAGCCGCAGATCTTGTCGTTCTCCACGATCAGGCTCTTGGCTGCGGTGTTGTAGATCATCTGCACGCCGTTGTCGTCCAGAGCCTTCTCCCACAGCTGCACGCGCTCATCCAGAGCGTTGGTGATCAGGTGGAAGCCGCCCTTCTCATCCTTGAAGGGGGTCTCGAAGCGGAAGTTTGCTTCCTTCATCTCGTAGCCGATGCCCACCAGCTCTTCCACAGCGTCCTTGGAGGTCTCCAGGCAGCGCTTGATCAGGCTGGGGTTCGGGGTCCAGTGGGTGTAGTTCATGGCATGGTTGAACACTTCGTCCACAGTCAGGGTGGTGCCGCCCTCACGTGCGTGCAGCACGCTGGTGTCCACTGCAAAGGGGCCGGAGACCTTGATGCCGTTCACGCCTGCAACGCTGCCGGCCTTTTCCACGGTGAGCACCTTCATGCCCTTCTGGGCTGCCACGATACTTGCCATAAAGCCTGCTGCGCCGCAGCCAATGACGGCCACATCCACATCGTATTCCTCAGCTGCGCCTGCGGTCTTTTCCACAGTCTTGGCCAGCCATGCCTGACGGTCGCCGCCTGCCTGCGCAACACAGTCTGCAATGGCTTCCTTGACAGCGCGGCTGGAATTGGTAGCACCGGTAATGCTGTCCACGCCGCCTGCCTGATTGTCCAGAATGGCGGGGATCAGCTCGTTCTCCACCTGACTGAACAGCGCGGGAGTCTCGTTCTGGCCCACGATCTTCACATCGGTCAGCGCAGTCTCAGAGAAGGTGCACTCCAGCTCAATGTCGGAGATATTGCCGTAAGCCTTGGCGGTGTAGGTGCCGGGCTTGAAGGTAAAGCCAGCCTCGGAAGCTGCGCTTGCAGCAGCAGAGGAAGCGGTGGAGGAAGCAGCAGTGCTGGAAGCAACAGAGCTTGCAGAGCTGCCGCAGCTGGTCAGCACACCGGCAGCAGCAGCGCCGACGGCACCGGCAGCAGCCTTTTTCAGGAAGTTGCGACGGGAAATGCGGTTTGCCATGATAAGGTTCTCCTTTACGTTTTCTTTCTTCTTCGTGTGTACGATGTTTTCCGGTCAGGCACCGCCGGGCCGGAACTTCGTTTGACATTTCACGAACAACACTTTACAGCATAAACCGGGTTTAAGGTCAAGCACCGTTACCGTTTTGAAACTTTGTTTGTCATTTAACAACAAGAAAGCCCCTGTGAGTTTGTGCAAACTCCACAAGGGCTTTTTGTGTCTATTGTGCTGTACCGCGTTTTTGGCTCAGATTACCGGCAGGATCACCGTCTCCATGTCCTTTCCGCAGCCATCCAGATTCAAAAAACCGGGCAGGATCATCATTTTTTCCCGCATATGGTAGCCGTGGGCAGTCATCCAGTCCAGAAGCAGGGCAAAGGTTTCCTTGCGCACGCTCTCCTCCCGCGTCAGGCTGCGGTGATACACGATGCATTTGCCCAGATTCATCCAGTGGACATGGGTGCGGTCATATGTTCCAAGCCGCCACTCCTCCGAAGCCGGGATGGCACAGACATAGCTGGGGTCCAGCTCCGGTTTTTCGGAGCTGAACTGCGCCGTCTCGATCACCCGCGCATAGCTGGAAATGGACAGCAGCTCCACAAAGCGGGAAATGGTCTCCCCTGCCTGCCCCGCCACGCTGAAGTCCCGCCCATTGGAAGCATAGACATATATTTTATCCGGCACATCCTGAACCGAAAAGTCTGAACCGGGTTCCATGTTCAGCAGGCCAATGGCCTCATCCAGCGCCTGCAGGCGGTATTCCAGCAGCTGCTTCTCGTGGGTCAGGGTGTAGCGCTGCCGCTTGAGAGATTGCTCAAACTGTTCGGTCTGCTGCTTTTCGTCCAGCATCCGCACCGCTTCCTCTATGCTGAAGCCATACTGCAGCAGGCAGCGGAAAGCGTTCACCCGGAATGCATCCTCCGGGCTGAACCAGCGGTAGCCGTTTTTCATCCGCTTCACCTTGAACAGGCCGATCTTTTCGTAATACCGGATCTTGCTCTGGGGCAGACCGGTCATGTTGGAAAATTCTCGGATATAATAGCCCTTTTCGTTTTCGCTCACCGTGCTTCCTCCTTACCCCGGAGCCGCACCGCCCGGCACCGGTTTCTTTGCCAGTTCTATTGTAACATACTTTTTATAAAAAGCAAAAAGGCAGGCCCTTTCCCAGCGGAAAAAGCCTGCCTTTTCTATATTTATATCAGAACTGCTTACTTTGTAGCCAGATACTTGCCCAGCTCACGGCCCAGCGTCAGGCACATGCCAATGCTCACGCCGGGGATCGGGGTGATATACTCGGGACCGAAGCGCATACCGCAGGTGTTGCCGGAAGCGTACAGGCCCTCGATGGGCTGATAATCCTCGTTCAGCACCTGCTGGTCATTGGTGGTCACAAAGCCGCCGGTGGTCACCAGTGCAAAGCCCAGACTCGGGGTGGTGACATGGGCGTAGAAGGGAGCCTTTGCAACTGCATTCAGGAAGTGCGGGTCCTTGGCAAAGTCGCTGTCGTAGCCCTCGGCACAGACCTTATTGTACTGCTCCACAGTAGCGGAAAGGGCTGCAGGCTCCACACCGATGTACTCGGCCAGCTGCTCGATGGTGTCAGCGCAGTACCAGCCGTTGGCGCCCTCGGCACCAGCAGCCTTTGCGGCCTCAAAGTTGCCCTTCATGGCTTCCACCACAGCGGGCATGTCGTACTCGAATGCCTGATGGCCAGGGAAGCCGCGCAGGATCTGGGTCTCATAGGTGCTGTCGTAGATGGAGGTGATATTGCCGCGCTTTGCACGTGCCATGAAGAAGCCGTTGATCTCCGGGCCGGCAAAGGCTTCGTTCTGGAAGCGCTGGCCATTCTCGTCCACCCACAGGGGGCCGGGCAGATAGTCGGGCACGGCCATGGAGTCGAAGTTCATGGTGGAGATGTCGCCCTCCAGACGGCCGCCTGCCCACACACCCATCTGGATGGTGGAGCCGTCGCGGCCAAAGGGAGCAAAGAAGTCCTCATCCTTGGTGAACAGACGCTTGATGTCCGGCAGCAGATCGTCCATCATTTCCTTGTTGCCGCCAAAGCCGCCGCCTGCCAGCACAACGCCGTTCTTCGCGTTGATCTTGAGGTAATTGCCGTCGCTGTCCTGTGCGATCACGCCGGTGACCTTTGCGTCGTCCATTACCAGCTGCACACCCTTGGTGCCAAACAGAGCGGTGGCATTGTCAGAGAAGTTCTCTTCCACATAATTGTAGTTATCCCAGCTCAGGTCCTTCAGCTCCAGCTGACCGGCGGTGTTGTTGTTCTTCTCGCCGCTGGTGGGGTTCTCCCAGTAGTTCTCCCACCATTCCAGTGTGCCGGTGTAGTAGTGCATGCCGTTGTTCAGCTGGTGCACGGTGTACTCGTTGTCCGGCCAGAACTGGATGCGGGTCTTGGCCAGCGTGTCCGGGTTGATCTTGTCCAGCCACCAGTCCACAGTGCTGCCGCTGTTCTTGGCAAACTTCATCACCAGTGCGGTGTTTGCCTTGCCGTGGGTCTGCATCATCCAGTTGTTCACAAACTCCACTTCGTCCACCTTGGGCACACCGTGGCTCAGCAGGTATGTACCCGCCATGGACCGGGAGCTGTGGAACCAGTTTGCGCAAGTCCTCACCCGCCACGGCAGCGACCCGCAGAACATCAAATTTGCGTATTCCATGGAGGAGTTGATGCTGCAGCTGGCTTTCTACGGCGGCTATACCATCCTTGCCGAGCCGGTGCTGGCTCAACTGCCCGCCAACAAAAACCTCACCTTTATCCCGCTGGAAAATGATACCGTTCCCGCTTGGGCCGTGTGGAATCGCGAGAACATCTCGCCCGCCCTCCGGCTGCTTCTGCGTGAGCTGGATATTGACCCGTGACCTGCTGCAGAATGCATTGACGATCTTGCGCAAAAGCGCTGCTCTTTTTTCAGAAATGCAGCAAGAAAGGTCTCTCCGGCGCTGCGTGGAGAAATGCAAAGGTCGATCACATGAATCAAAACGATCCTGTCCCGGACGATTTCACTCTTTCGCCGGCCTTTGTGGATGCACTGCCCGCGCTGTTTTTTGCCTGCAACATGGGACTGGTGGCAGGAATTTTGCTTTTATCATGAATATGCAGTGAGCCGGAAGCCTCTGATCTACAGAAGGCTCCCGGCTCATTTGCTATGGATTTTTTACGTAGATGCCATTCGAGTCCTTGGTCGAAACAAAAATTCCACGTCATGCGACTTGGGATTTCCTGGCAGCCTATTCTGTTGCTCAAACATCCCACTGGGGTGTTTATTGCTGTCGCAAACGCAAACCTCCGATAAACAAAAAATGTACCCGAACCCTTTCTCATAAAGAATCGGGTTCGAGTACGAACTGTATGGTGGAGAATTAGGGACTCGAACCCCAGACCCCCTGCGTGTGATGCAGGTGCTCTAACCAGCTGAGCTAATCCTCCATATTTTGTTTTGTGCGTTCCGAACTGGAACGTAGTTATTATAGCACGGCCTTTTCCAAAATGCAAGCCCTAATTTAAAAAAAATCACACTTTTTGTATCCGCTTTCCGGTTGCCCTTTGATGCCAAATCGTGTATACTGAACACAGAAACTTTCCCACCGGGAAAAGAGGTACAAAAAATGCTGACACTTCGTGGAATCATTACGCTGATCGTTCTGATCGTTCTGTTTGCACTGGCTGTTGTGTGGATCTCCAAGCAGGGCGGCTGGAAGGGCGAGGGCTGCGGCGGCAACTGTGCATCCTGCCACAGCCACTGCGAAAAACAGGACCCGAACAAAAAAGCCTGAGTTCAAAAATGCCCCCGGACATTGCCTGCTGGCAGCGTCCGGGGGCATTCTGCTTTCAGCTTTCCGTCTCGCGGTAAAACACCCCGCGCTCTGCCGCGTACACGGCAATGGTGCTCAGCAAGTCCTGATGGGCTTTCTGGTAAGTAGTGCGGCCGATGTGCAGCTGATCGATCACATCGTCCTCCGTGCGGTGCTGCACATAGCGCAGCTCGAACAGATCCGCACGCAGCGGGTCGTTCTGCCGGTAATAAGCAAGGCCCTCCTCAATGGCGGCGCACCAGCTGCGCTCCACCGGGCTTCGTGCACGCTGCCGCATCCCATACCGGTACAGTGCCAGCCGCGTCTGATTTCTCTGCTCGCTTGTCATGTTCTGCCCTCCTCTTTTCATCCGCGCGGCGTGCCAGCACTTCGCGGCGGTTCTGCTCTTCAAAAAAGCAGAGATCCCGCTCGTACATGCTCAGACCAAGCACCGCGCTCAGCCGTTCTGCTTCGCTCAGCTTGAACTGTGTGCGCCCCTGCAGTTTCAGGTTCAGTGCATTGGGGCTGATCTTCAAGGCTCGTGCCACATACTGCATCTTGTACCCACTGGCGCGGATATAATCCCGGATCATTTCAGTATTTGCCATATTCCGCTCTCCTTTTTTCGTATCGGCAATGCCGTTTCACAATCTTTAGTTGTAGTATATTCCTGCATTGATTCAGTGTCAACCCATTTTTGCAAATTCGCAGAAAAAAGTTGATTTTAATGCAATTTTTTGGTATACTTCTGGTAACAGCATTCTTTTTGCAGAACAACCATACGTTTTTCAGAGAGGTTTCGCATGTCTGAGCTTTCTACCCGTCTGCATCTGCGCCGCAAAGAACTGGGCCTTTCGCAGGAAGAGCTTGCCCAGCGCATGGGCTATCGGTCCAAATCCTCCATTACCAAGCTGGAAAAAGGCATCAACGACCTGCCGCAGTCCAAGGTGGAAGAGCTTGCAGCCGCGCTGGAGACCACCCCTGCCTATCTGCTGGGGCTGGACACACCCTGTCCGCCGCCGGGCTTTGAGCCGCTGCCTGCCATGACGCAGGTCCCGCTGATCGGTTCTATCGCCTGCGGCACTCCTATCACGGCAGAGCAGAACATTGAACGCTATATCGGCGTTCCCGCCGCGTGGCGCGCCGACTTTGCCCTGACCTGCCACGGTGACAGCATGTCCCCCACCATCTGCGACGGCGACATCGTATGCATTCGCTGCCAGCCGGAGGTGGAGCAGGGCGAGATCGCCGCAGTGCGCATTGGCGGCGAGGCCACCCTCAAGCACTTCCACCGGCAGGGTGATGCTGTGATGCTGCTTGCGGACAATGCCGCCGTCTGCCCACCCATGATCTTTACCGGCCTGCAGCTGGAAGAGCTGCACATCGAGGGCCGGGCCGTCGGCCTGTGCCGGGGGCTGTGAGCCGCCTGCAGTCTTTCAGGCACGTTTCATAAAAGAAGGAGGCTTCTCATGTTTTTCTCCCGCAAAAAGCCTGCCCGTTCTTACGACCCCGCCACCCAGCAGCCTGCACTGCGGTGCAGCATCTGCACCGGGGAGCAGGTGGCCGGTTTCATCTCCCCGGATGGCCATTTTGAGGACGTTCAGCTCATTCGCACGCCTCAGGAACTGGACGCATTCCGGGCACGGTACAGCATCCCGCCGGAATGCCCCCTGAAAAAGATCTATTAAAAGGAGTTCGCCATGCCCACTGCACCTGAAGAGATGACCCTGAAGGTCATTGCCCATATCCATACTGCCTTTCCCACCAAGTTCGGCATCCCGCGCCAGAGCGGCCTTGTGGACGAGCTGCGCGGCGAGGTGATCTTTACGCCCGAATACCGCAATGCCGATGCCGTGCGCGGTCTGGAAGATTTCAGTCACATCTGGCTGGTGTGGCAGTTCTCCGGCGCGGTGCGGGACAGCTGGTCCCCCACTGTGCGCCCGCCGCGCTTGGGCGGCAACACCCGCATGGGCGTGTTCGCCACCCGGTCGCCCTTCCGTCCCAATCCTCTGGGCCTTTCCAGCGTGCGTCTGGAAGGCATCGAGCACCGGCCGGACGTTGGCCCGGTGCTCATCGTGCGCGGTGCCGACCTGATGGATGGCACCCCCATTTACGACATCAAGCCTTACATCCCCTATGCCGACTGCCACCCGGATGCCGCCGAGGGCTTTACCGGCCAGACCCAGTTCCACCGTCTGCAGGTACAGTTCCCGCCCGAGCTGCTGGCACAGGTGCCGCAGGCCGACCGCGCCGCCCTGACCGGCGTACTGGCAGGTGACCCGCGCCCCTCCTACCAGCACGACCCGCAGCGGGTGTACGGCATGGAGTTCGGCCCGGTAGAGGTGCATTTTACCGTGGATGGCGAGATGCTCACCGTGACCGGCATCGCCCGCCGCTGAGAGGAAGCGTTTATGGAACTGCGGAACATCAATACCTTTTTGCACATCGCCGAGCTGCACAGCTTTTCCCGCACTGCGCGGCAGCTTGGCTATTCCCAGTCGGCGGTGTCCTCCCAGATTGCACAGCTGGAAGCAGAGCTGGGCGCACCGCTGTTCGACCGCGTGGGCAAGACCGTGCGGCTCACCGATGCGGGCCAGACCTTTTTAGGCTATGCACGCACCCTGCTGGCCACGGCCCAGCAGGCGCAGGCTGCCCTGCAGCCCGCCCGGCAGATCAGCGGCAGTCTGCGCATCGCGCTGGCGGATTCGGTGTGCTCCACCTTCCTGCCCGATCTGCTCAAACGCTACCACGCCCTGTGCCCGCAGGTGGAGCTGGTGCTGTGCACCGCCACTGCCGACGGAATGCTGCAGATGCTGGGCACAAATCAGATTGATCTGGCCTATACGCTGGACCAGCCCCTGCTGCAGCCCAATCTGGTGCTTGCGGCGGATGTGCCGGAGCCGGTGTGTTTTATTGCACCGTCGGCTCACCCGCTTGCCGGGCAGAAAGCCGTTACGCTGGAAGAGCTGCCCCGGCAGGAATTTCTGCTCACTGAGCGCGGCATGAGCTACCGCGACGCTTTGGATCAGTGCCTTGCCGCCCGCGGCCTTGCCATCCACCCTTATCTGGAGCTGGGCAGCGCTGCGCTGCTGTGCCAGATGGTGGAGCAGGGCATGGGTCTTTCCTTCCTGCCGGAGTACATCGTGCGTCCGGCGCTGGCCGCAGGTCGTCTTGCCCGGCTGAATGTGCCGGACTGCACCGTGGAGATGCACCGTCAGCTGTTTTACCACCGTGACAAATGGCTGACCCCTCAGATGAAAGCCTTTATCGAGCTGGTGCGCCAGCCCGCGCCCAGCACTGCCAGCAAATGAAAAGAGCACGGGTCCATTGAAGCGTAAAGCTGAACACACAAACGAAAAACCGCCGAAGGCTTCCCTTCGGCGGTTTTTCTTATGATAGGAGGATCAAAAATGATCGTCGCTAAATTTTAGTTCAGGATGGTCAGCTCGGTCTCGATGTCGAACAGGTGGACCTTGTGGGGATCGAATGCAACGCGGACGGTGTCTCCGTTGCGTGCCTTGGAGGTGGGAGCCACACGAGCGGTCATCTTGTTGCCCTTGTACTCCAGATACAGGTAGATCTCAGCACCCATCATTTCGGAGACATCCACCTGAGCATCCAGCTGGCAGTCTGCGTGCTTTGCCATAAACTCAGGCTCGTCGTCGATATCCTCGGGACGAATGCCCATCTTGATCTTCTTGCCGACGTAAGCATCCAGCTTGCCGTCTGCGGTCTTCTCCTTGGGCAGGGGGATCACGTCGCCGCCCAGATCAACACCGTACAGCTCGCCCTTCTTGATCAGGGTGCCGTCCAGGAAGTTCATCTGGGGGCTGCCGATGAAGCCAGCAACGAACATGTTGCAAGGCATATCGTACAGGTTCTGCGGGGTATCGACCTGCTGGATGATGCCGTCCTTCATAACGACGATACGGTCGCCCATGGTCATAGCCTCGGTCTGGTCGTGGGTAACGTAGATGAAGGTGGTAGCCAGCTTCTTGTGCAGCTT
>ENA-ORCN01000458-ORCN01000458.1-human-gut-metagenome-genome-assembly--contig:-NODE-458-length-34308-cov-20.183401_pt1 | contig 34308 bp, 39 predicted proteins | sample MGYA00242984_ERZ507984 | MGnify/ENA primary metagenome ERZ507984 (study PRJEB26167, sample SAMN06115395) | human gut metagenome | host: Homo sapiens | place: China:Hubei | collected 2016-05-19... | reverse complement strand
GCTTGTGCAGATGCTCTCGGAGGTGGACGCAAAATGAAAGCCGTGATCTATGCCCGCTATTCCTCGGACAGCCAGCGCGAGGAATCCATCGAAGGTCAGCTCCGCGAGTGTGCCGCCTTTGCCGAGAAAAACGGTATCACGGTATTGCGGCATTACATCGACCGTGCGTATTCTGCAAAGACCGACAACCGCCCGGAGTTCCAGAACATGATAAAGGACAGCGGCAAGCGGCTGTTTGACATAGTGATCGTCTGGAAGCTGGACAGGTTCGCACGGAACCGCTATGACAGCGCCCGGTACAAGGCCACGCTTAAAAAGAACGGCGTGAAGGTGGTATCCGCCACCGAGATTATTTCAGAGGGCGCGGAGGGCATCATTCTCGAATCCGTCCTTGAGGGCTATGCGGAATACTACTCCGCCGACCTTTCGGAAAAGGTCGTTCGCGGCATGACGGACAACGCCCTCAAGTGCAAATTCAACGGCGGCACGATGCCCATAGGTTATGTGATCGACGCGGAACAGCACTTCCGGATCGACCCGCTGACCGCGCCGTTCGTGCTGGAAGCCTTCAAGCGATATGACGGCGGAGAAACCATTTCCTCCATTATGAATTGGCTGAACGAGCAGGGGCTTACCAACACGCGGGGGCAGAAAATGACCTTCAACAGCGTGGGGCATATACTCCACAACCGGCGATATATCGGGGAATTTCGATACCGCGATGTGGTCGTGCCGGACGGTATCCCCGCCATCGTACCGCAAGACCTCTTTGACCGGGTGCAGGAGAAGCTGGCGAAGAACAAAAAGGCCCCGGCGCGTCACAAGGCCGAGGACGATTATCTGCTGACCACCAAGCTGTTCTGCGGCTACTGCGGGGCCTATCTCTGCGGCGAGAGCGGCACAAGCCGCACGGGGAAGGTGCATCACTACTACAAGTGTGTGTCGGTCAAGAAGAAGCGCACGGAGTGCCACAAGAAGCCCGTCAGGAAGGAATGGATCGAGGATTTGGTGGTCAGTGAAACCATGAAAATGGTCATGGACGACAAAGCAATCGAGGCCATCGTATCCATGCTCATGGACTTGCAGGACAGGGACAATGTGAACGTGCCGCTGTATGAGCAGCAGCTCCGTGAAGCGGACACAGCCATCAGCAATCTGCTGGGCGCCATTCAGCAGGGCATCCTGACACGCTCCACAAAGGAGCGGCTGGAGGAGCTGGAAAACCGCCGCGACGAGCTTGAGAACAGGCTTGCCTGCGAAAAGCTGGCAAAGCCCAAGGTCAGCGCGGAGTTTATGACCTTCTGGCTCCACCGCTTCCGCAAGCTGGACGTGCGGCAACAGAGCCACCGCAAGATGCTCATCGACACCTTCATCAATGCGATTTTCCTGTACGATGATAAAATGGTGATCACCTTCAACTACAAAGAGGGCACGAAAACCAGCACCTTCGCGGAATTGCAGGAAGCTATCAGCGACAAAAACGGTTCGGATTTGGATTGCCTTGTTGCACCAGAAAACAATACCCCGGCCACTCGGCTGGGGTATTGTTTTTATCCAGGGGGATAATTGGCAAATGTGTGGCAGTTTGCTGCGGAAAGTACCCCCTCGTTCGACAAGCAGGAGGGACATAAATATGAATATTAAAAATAAAAGCTCGGTTGAACTAATGAACTTGTATGCGGAGATTCTGGCTGAGCTGAACCGCCGGAATGTGGTGCGCACCTATAACAGCCCTGTTGGCGATTATGCAGAGTGGCTTGTTGCGGAAAAGCTCGGTCTTGTATTGGAACACAATTCTCAAAAAGGTTATGACGCATACCAGCCGGGAACAGGTTTGCGTTATCAAATTAAAAGCCGGTGGGAACGCGGTGACGCATCCGTCCAGAGCAGAGAATTGAATGTCATCAGGAACTATGATGATAACCAATTCGACTACCTGATCATCGTAATATTTAATGATCGGTTTGGCGTCAAGGAAGGATATATGCTTCCACATGACACCATAAAACCGTATGCGCGCTATAACAAGCATCAAAATGGGTATATCCTGATGGCCAAGGGCGCAGTGCTTTCCGACAAAAGCACCTTAAACATCACCGATCAGCTGCAATGACACCGTATGCTTACGCCAACAAGAAGAACCGACTTTCAGTGATAAATTAAAACCTGTTATCCAGATAAAAACTTTCCCCGGCCGGAGATGGTCGGGGGAGTTTTTTTCGGGTTGGTTCAGCGCTCTTCGCGGAAGTAGGAAAGGCCGAGGCTGGCGGGGGGCTGGTTTTCCCGCTTTTTGCGGATGCTGACCGCCACCAGCACAATGATAGTGACGAGGTAAGGGAGCATCTGAATGAGGGGCAGCAGGCGCATGGGGACATTGAGATAATTGAACAGGATATACAGCGCGCCAAACAGATAGCTGCCGAGGATGGCCATGGTGGGCTTCCAGGTGGCAAAGATGACGATGGCGATGGCGAGCCAGCCGCGGTCGCCGAAGCCGTTATTGGACCAGATGCCGTTGCTGTAATCCATGATGTAGAACAGGCCGCCAAGGCCGGCGATCATGCCGCCGATGCAGGTGGCAAGGTATTTATAACGGGTAACATTGATACCCGCGGCATCGGCAGTGGCGGGGTTTTCGCCCACGGCGCGCAGGTACAAGCCGGCGCGGCTGCGGCTAAGGAACAGGCTGACCGCTACCGCCAAAATGACGGCGAGATAGACCAAAAAGCCATAGGAGAAGAACAGCTGGCCGATGGGGCCCATGCCGGAGGCAAAGGGCAGAGTAGTTTTATAGGCCTTGGCGATCTTGACGAGGGCGAGGTAAGGCACATCGCTTTTGACGATCTTGATGAGGGATCCGCCGAAGAAATTGCCGACGCCGACGCCGAAGGTGGTAATGGCCAGACCGGTGACATTCTGATTGGCCTTGAGGGTGACGGTGAGGAAGCAATAGAGCAGCGAGGTGAGCAGTGAGCCCGCCAGGCAGCACAGCAGCGGAATGAGGATAGCCGGGACCGGCTGCACCCGGGCGGCACTATTCTGATAGAAGAAGCCGCCGACCACGCCGGAGATGGCGCCGATATACATGATGCCGGGGATGCCGAGGTTCAGGTTGCCGGATTTTTCGGTGAGGATCTCGCCGGTGGCGCCGAACAGCAATGGGGTGCCCTGCAGTATGGCACGCTGGATAAAGCTGATGATGATTTCCATGGATCAGTTCCCCTCCCCGCTGACGGCGGCCGACGCCGTTTTTTCTTTTTTGTGATAATTGAAATGGACCTGGTAATTGATGAAGAACTCACAGCCGATGATGAAGAACAAGATGATGCCGGTAAGGATCTCGGAAAAATCGCTGTTGAGGCCAAACTTGGAGGTGACTTCATCGGCGCCGCGGGCCAGGAACACCAGCAGCAGCGTGGTAAGGATCATGGTGAAGGGATCGAACTTGGCGAGCCAGGAAACCATGATGGCGGTGAAGCCGCGGCCATCCACGAGGTTGGAATCGATGGAGTGGGAGGAGCCGCCGACCAGCAGCAGACCGGCCAGGCCGCAGATGGCGCCGGAAAGAGCCATGGTGCGGATGATGACCTTTTTGACATCGATGCCGATGTAATGGGCGGTATTTTCGCTTTCGCCCACAACGGCGATCTCATAGCCGTGCTTGCTGTACCGCAGATAGATGTGCATGGCGATGCAGACGATGGCGACGATAAGGATATTGAGCAGATACTTGACGCCGAAAATTTCCGGGAACCAGCCGTGGGTGAGCAGATCGGGGCCAACAACATTGGAGCCGGTCTTATCCGCCACCTTGAGGAAGTATTCCACCAGCTGGATGGCGACATAGTTCATCATAAGGGTGAAGAGAGTCTCATTGGTGTTCCAGTGGGCCTTAAAGAAGGCGGGGATAATGCCCCAGATAACGCCGGAGAGGATGGCGGAAACTGCCATGATGAGGATGAGCAGACCATCGGGCACCTTGCCGCCCAGCACCAGCATGCATACCGCGGTGGAAAGGCAGCCGATGAGCACCTGGCCTTCGGCGCCGGTATTCCAAAAGCGCATGCGGAAGGCCGGGGTGACCGCCAGCGAGATGCACAGCAGAATGGCGATATCATGCAGGGTGACCAGCATACGGCCGGTGCCGAACGCGCCGTGGAGGATGGTGGCGTAGATGGAGAGGGGGTCATCCCCGGTGAGGACACGGGTGACCACACTGCAAACAATGAGCGCCAGCAGGATGGCAATGACCCGAATGAGGATGGCCCGGCCCAGCGGGATCTGATCCCGACGGGTGACATAGAGGAAGGGTTCCCGGGCGGGACGGGCAGTGGCCTGCGGTTTATTCAGCTTTGACATGGCTTTCACCCTCCCTTTCGGCTTTGGTCATCAGGAGGCCGATCTCCTCTTTGGTGGCGGTGCGGCCATCCACGGTGCCGGTGACGCGGCCGCCGCTGAGGACGATGACACGATCGCACAAGGCCAGCAGCACATCGAGGTCTTCGCCGACATAGATGACGGCAACGCCTTTTTCCTTTTGCTGATTGAGCAGATGATAGATAAGATAGGAAGAATTGATATCCAGGCCGCGGACGGGGTATGCGGCCATAAGCACGGTAGGCGCCGAGGCGATCTCGCGGCCGACCAGCACCTTTTGCACATTACCGCCGGAAAGGCGGCGGACAGGGGTGGTGGCATTGGGGGTAACGACACCGAGGTCTTCGATGATGCGCTCGGCCAGTTCCCGCGGGGGCTGACGATCGAGGAAGGCGGAGCGGCCGCGGCGGTAGCTGCGCAGCATCATGTTATCGATGATATCCATATTGCTGACAAGGCCCATGCCCAGGCGATCCTCCGGCACGAAGGAAAGGCGGACGCCCAGCTCGCGAATTTGCAGGGGAGTCTTATCCCGCAGGTTTTCGGTCTCGCCGCTCTTGGGGTCTTCGTAGAGAATTTCGCCGCCGGTGACGGGCTGCAGGCCCGCAATGGCTTCCAGCAGCTCCCGCTGGCCGGAGCCGGCAATGCCCGCGATACCCAGGATCTCGCCTGCGCGGGCGGTAAAGGTGACCCGGTCGAGCAGCTGAACGCCATCCCGGCTGAGGCAGCTGACATCCTTGACCACCAGACGATCCTCCGGATTTTCGGGCATTTTGCGTTCGATATTGAGAACGACCTTTTGGCCGACCATCATCTCGGTGAGCTGGGCCTCGTTGGTTTCGGCGGTATTGACGGTGCCGGCGTTTTTGCCCTTGTGCAGCACGGTGACACGGTCCGAAAGGCTGAGCACCTCATTGAGCTTGTGGGTGATGATGACGATGGATTTGCCATCCTCCCGCATGCGGCGCAGCACGGCGAAGAGCTTTTCGGTTTCCTGCGGGGTGAGCACGGCGGTGGGCTCATCGAGAATGAGGATCTCCGCGCCGCGATACAGCACCTTGACGATCTCGACGGTCTGCTTTTCGGAAACGGACATGGCGTAGATCTTCTTTTTGGCGTCGATCTCGAAGCCATAGCGGGCGGAGATCTCCTCAACGCGGCGGGTGGCTTCCTTGAGGCGGTAGGGCTTGCCATCCTCCACACCCAGGACAATATTTTCGGTGGCGGTAAAGACATCGACCAGCTTGAAGTGCTGGTGCACCATACCGATGCCGCAGCGGAAGGCATCCCGCGGGGAGGAGATGGTGACCGGCTGGCCGTTGACATAAATTTCGCCCTCATCGGGGTGGTAGATGCCGGCGATCATGTTCATCAAGGTGGTTTTGCCGCTGCCGTTTTCGCCCAGCACGGCCAAAATCTCGCCCCGGCGGACGGTAAGGCTGACATGATCATTGGCAATGACCTTTTCACCAAAGCGCTTGGTGACATTGTGCAGTTCCAGTGCGTTCACAAAAAGCCTCCTCATCGGTGTGGTGTGTTCCCTTCTTCTGGCAAGGGCAAACCGGGGAGGTCTGCCCTTGCCAGGAAAAGGGCGGGGAGAAAAATCAAAGCACAAGGGGGGCCAAGGCCCCCGCTTGTGTTTTTTGATGGCAGGTTTCAGCCGTCAAGCGGCTCTGCAAAGCCGGTCTTAGCCGCCGAAATTGGTGTTCAGATTGGTCACGCCGTCGATGATGATATCGAAGTAGGGCGCGGAGCGGAAATCGACCGCGTTGGACTCATCGAAGTAGCCATCGTGGATGACATTGGTCTCGCCGGTGTAGTCACCATCGACATCGGCCAGGTACTCGGTGAGGGTCTTGCCATCGACGGTGAAGCTGGCGGTATCGAAGACATGCAGGGTGCCGGCTTCCAGCGCCTTGATGGCCTCATTGATCTTTTCGATGGTGCCCTCGGCGGCAACATCCTGATTGACACCGGAGAGAACGACGGAATTGGTGGCGATGGTGCCGCACCAATCGGGGGCAATGGCCTCGCCCTTTACTACGGTTTCAATGATGTACTGGAAGTAAGGAGCCCAGTTGATAGCGGAGGAAACGATAAAGGTGGTTTCGCCGGCAGAATAGGTGCTGCCGTTGTAGGAAACATTGGGAACGCCGGCCAGTTCGCAGGCAGTGGGAGCGCCAAGGGAATCGGCGTGCTGGCTGATGAGAACGCACTTATCCTTTTCGATGAGGGCGGTAGCAGCTTCCTGCTCCTTGGCCTGATCGTACCAGGAACCGGTGTAACGAACCTTCATGGTAGCGGAGGGGCAGACAGAACGGGCGCCCAGATAGAAGGAGGTCATGCCGGAGATAACCTCGGCATAGGTGAAGGCACCAACATAGCCGATGACAGCCTGCTCGGCAGTAATCTCGCCGGCAGCGATCATTTCATTGAGCTTGAGGCCGGCAGCAACACCGGCAACATAACGGCCCTCATAGATGGAGGCGAAGGCATTGTGGAAGTTCTCGATGCCGGCGGTCTTACCAGAGGTGCCGGTAGCATGGCAGAACTGAACCTCGGGATATTCCTGGGCGGCCTGCTTCATAAAGGACTCGTGGCCGAAGGAATCGGCGAAGATGACCTTGCAGCCCTTGTTCTTGGCCAGGTCAACGGCGGCATCGTAGCAGGAGCTGTCCTCGCCGATATTGGTGACGATGACGACCTGATCATCGGAGAGGCCGAGGTCCTTCTGCACCTGGCGCAGGGCCTGGATGAAGTTATTATCGTAGGTGGAGTTCTCATCGTGCAGGCAGATCATGCCGATCTTGAAATCAGCGGGGATCTCGACGGAGGGGGTCATAGCGTTGCGGGGCAGGACATCGGCAGACATACCCTTTACATCGGGGGTAGGGGTGGGGGTGCCGCCGTTATCCTCGCCGCAGGCGGCGAAAGCCAGAACCATCATTGCAGCAAGAAGAAATGCCAGAATCTTTTTCATGTGTGATCTCCTTTGTCATTCATGACTTCTTTTATTTGTTCCGCCCATAGGCGGTCGAACACAAAACTTAATCGGTAAAGGTGACGCCCTCTTCCACGCTCATCGCAGCGATACGGGCCAGGCTTTCCACCCGGATGCCCTGCCGTCGAATGCGGTCGCCGCCATCCTGGAAGGCCTTTTCGATGACGATGCCGGCACCGACGACGGTGCCGCCCGCCTGCTGTACCAAAGAAACAAGGCCCGCCAATGCTTCCCCATGCGCTAAAAAGTCATCAATGAGGAGGACACGCTCACCGCTGTGCAGATACTCCCGGGATACCACGACCTGATTGACATTGCCGTGGGTATAGGAGTGCACCGCGGTGGCGTAAACATCAGCGGGCAGATTGGAAGAGCGGGATTTTTTGGCAAAGACCAGCGGAACGCCGAACTGCTGCGCGACAAGGCAGCCGATGGCGATGCCGGAGGCTTCAATGGTGAGAATTTTATCCACCTTTTCCCCGGAAAAGCGGGTGTGGAATTCCTCCGCCAGTTTGGTGAGCAGCACTACATCGATCTGATGATTGAGAAAGCCATCGACGCGCAGAACATTGCCGGGGGCTACTTTGCCCTCACGGCGGATGTGGTCCTCTAAAAGCTGCATGAGCGATTCCTCCTAAAAAACAAAAATTGCGGGAGATTTTGATGATCTCCCGCAATGCAAAGCACGACAGCGGAACAAAAGGCACCGCCGCCTGTATTCTGCATCGATAGTCCGGCCATTTACGGCGGCCGGGTAGAGACTTCAAAACCATATCATTTGATTTATATCGAGCAAACTGTATTTTGTTTTTTCCCCGGTAATACCGAGGTGCTGGTTTTATTATACCGTCACAGTTCGCGCTTGTCAATGACTTGATTTTATACGATTTGAACGGCGGAATGGGGTTCTGTTTGGTGAATATGTATAAATTCTTGGGGAAAAATGAAACTTGTGGGAAAGACTCCTGAGGAAAGACAAAATGGGTGGAAACTGTATGCGTGTTCATAAAATAAGGGAAATTTATTTGCAAACGCGTGAGGATTTGCGCCGCGGAATATACTACAATGACAACGGAGCGAAGGAGAAACGCTCCGGGAAAAACAAGCGACCTTTTGCAGAAAGGGCAAACAAAAAAGAAAGGAAGAAGCTTAAATTATGAAAAGCAAAAAATTCTTGGTAGTACTGATGGCCGCGCTGATGGCACTGGCTATGGTAGCCTGCAACAACAATGAACCGGCCCCGACCCCTGATCCTAAGCCGACCCCCGACCCCGCGCCCACCACCAAGGTGGATTACAGCGGCAGCCTGACTGACTGGATGTACACCCCCGAGACCGAGGATGAGCTGACCAAGCTGCTGGTCTCCATCGATGAAGTGAGCTACGGCAGCGCAGGCGCCAGCCTGCAGCAGGCCAATGCGGCGGTAGCCGTGATGAAGCTGGCGATGGATGAGAGCGGCAAGGCCCAGGAGACCGTAAAGGCTTATCTGGAGGGGATGAACGAGACCCAGAGGGATTACTTCTCCTTCCAGTGGCAGCAGGCCATGAAGACCGCGCTGGCCCTGCTGAACGGCGACGAGGATGCGGCGATCCTGGAGGATGCCGGTGATGCGGACTTTGACCTGAAGGCCGTGGACAGCGCCAAGACCGCAGAGTTTAATGACGCCGTGATCCAGCTGCTGAGCGATGCGGGTGTGACCAACGAATGGAAGAACCACACTGATGTGGAGCCTTTCCTCTACGCCGCAGCATAAAATAAACCGCAGTAGAAGCGCTCCCCGTTTGAAATTTTTCTGGCGGGGAGCACTTCCCTTTTTCTGCCCTCCCGCAAGGGAAAGAAGCCGATAATCTTTTGCTGAGGTGTTGTTTTATTCCGCAAATGTGGTAAAATAAGCATAGTTATGTACGAAGCGAGGTGGCACAAATGCAGCAACACTATAATCACTCCCGCCGGAGGGTGCTAAGGCGCCGCCGTATAATGGTGATCGCCGCAGCAATCCTGCTGGTGGCCGCAGTGGTATTTGCGGTGGTGCATTGGGTCATCCCCGCGCTGAATAAGGAAATAAACCCGCCCGACCCGACGCCCGGTCCCGTAACAGATCCGACCACCGACCCAAGCGGCACCGGAGATATTACACCAACGCCGAATCCGGACGGTGACGATGTTGTTTTTTATCCGGGACCCGTGGTGCCGGAAAGCCAGCAGGTAAGTGAAAAATGGTTTGATGACGCGGTGATCCTGGGCGACAGCCGCTCGCAGGGGCTGATCTTATACAATAGCCTATCTAACTGCACCTCGCTGGCAGTCAAATCGCTTTCGCTGACCAATTACACCAAAAAGGAAGCGACGCTGCCCGGACTGGGCACCGATACGGTAGCTAACCTAATTCCGAAGGTGGAGGGCAAGCGGTTCTACCTGATCTTTGGCATGAATGATATGGGACTTTCGGCGGATACCTTCGGGCAATACTTCAGCCGCCTGGTCGATCTGATCCAAAAGAGCCACCCGGACGCTGATATTTACGCGCAGGCGGTACTGCCGGTAACTGAGCTGAAGGAGCAAAGCGGTGCGGCCAATGGGTTTTCGCTGGCGCATGTGAAGGAGTTCAATGAGCAGCTTCTTAAAATCTGCACCGAAAAGCAGATCTGGTATTTGGATATCCCCGAAACGCTGGTGGATGAAAAAGGCTACCTGCTGGATGATGCCAGTTGGGACGGCGTGCATCTGAACGCCAGCTACTGCCGCACCTGGCTGGACTACCTGCTGTGCCATGTGGTGCTGCCGGAGGACTATAACGGCGAGTACGATGTACCGACCGGCTACCACCCCGGCGATGTAGTAATGGACGGCGTGACCGTTTATGATTTTAAGCCATCGAACTGAAAATGCTGACGAGAAGGAGATTACCCATGAAAAAGTTTGTAGCTGTACTGCTGGCCGCCATGCTGTGCCTTTCCTTTGCCGCCTGCGGCGGGGAAAAGGCGACCGACAAGACCGTAGACGCTGCGGCGATGTTTAAGACGCTGCTGAACGATGTGACCTACAGTGGTGGTGCCACAGAATTTGAAGCATCCGAAACCAATGTTGCTATGATCCTTGGCGGCACTCTGCCCGAAGGAACTGAAGCATATTTGGCCGCAAACAGTTCGTCTTACCTGCGGTGTGCGGTGTTTGCCTGCAAGGATAAGGATGCTGCCGCTGCGGTAAAGAAGCTCATCCAGACCTACATTGATGACAGCATTGACGCCAAGTACAATGTGGATGAAGTGGCGCTGCTGCAGAATGCCAAGATCCACAGCATGGGCAACTATGTAGCGGTGGCTGTGACCAGTGATACCGACAATGTAAACAAGGTCATTGACCAGTACTTTGCCTAAACTGTAAGGTAACTAACTTGCCATCCCTTTGGGGAGAGCAAGCTTTTCCCCCGGCTATGACGCAAAATTCCAAGGGTCGCAGAGACTAATCCTCCGCGACCCTTGCCCGCTTGTAAGGAGTTCCTATGGTATTCAGCAGCCTTACCTTTTTGTTCCTGTTTTTCCCCATCGTGATGGGGGTGTATTACCTGTGCCCGCGTGCGCTGCGCAACCTGTGGCTGCTCCTGACCAGCCTGCTGTTCTATGCCTGGGGCGAGCCGGTGTATATCCGGCTGATGGCGGCCTCTATCCTGTTCAACTACCTGTGCGGACTGGGGGTGGCTGCCCTGCAGAAGCGGGAGAAAAAGCGCCTGGCCAAGGGGCTGCTCATCCTCTGCATTGCGGGAAATATCGGGGCGCTGGGTCTCTTTAAGTACGCGGATCTACTGATTGGCACCGTAAATAATATCGCCGGCAGCAAAATTGCGCTGCTGGAGCTGGCGCTGCCCATCGGTATCAGCTTTTACACCTTCCAAGCGCTCAGCTATGTCATTGATGTATACCGAGGCACCGTGGCGGCACAGAAGAATCCCATCACCTTTGGCACCTATATCGCGCTGTTCCCGCAGCTCATCGCAGGGCCCATTGTGCAGTATAAAACGGTGGAGGAACAGCTCTCTCACCGCCGGGAAACAACGGCGCAGTTTGCCGCTGGCATTGGGCGCTTTACCGTGGGGTTGGGCAAAAAGGTGCTCATCGCGAACCAGGTGGGCGCCCTGTGGGATACCGTGGCGGCGCTGCCGGGGACAAGTCTTTCCGCCGGGACGGCCTGGTTGGGAGCCATCGCCTTTACCTTCCAGATTTACTTTGACTTTTCCGGCTATTCCGATATGGCCATCGGGCTGGGAAAAATGCTGGGCTTTGAGTTCCTGGAAAACTTCGATTATCCTTATCTGAGCCGCAGCATTACCGAATACTGGCGGCGGTGGCATATTTCGCTGGGAACCTGGTTCCGGGAGTATGTGTATATCCCGCTGGGCGGCAACCGGTGCGGCCTGCCCCGACAGATTTTGAATCTCATCATCGTGTGGGGGCTGACCGGCCTGTGGCATGGCGCCAGCTGGAACTTCCTGCTGTGGGGGCTTTACTACGGTGTCATTCTCATCATCGAAAAGGTGTGGCTGCAAAAGCCGCTGCAAAAAGCCCCCGGTGTGGTGCAGCGCCTCTATTCCCTGCTGCTGATTATCCTTGGCTGGGTCATCTTTGCCCTGACCGATTTTGGGGCCATCGGGAACTATTTTGCGGCGCTCTTTGGGGCGCACGGCGGCGCCGATGCCCAAACGATGTATCTGCTGACTACCAATATCTCCCTGCTGCTGGTGGCGGCGCTGGCCTGTACCCGCTGGCCGGCCCACGCGGCAAATGACCTGCTGGCACGGCTTCCCCAGGCGGCGCAGACACTGCTCCGGTGCCTGTTCTACGCGGCGGTGCTGCTGATGTGCGTCGCTTTCCTGGTAGGCGACAGCTACAATCCATTTCTGTATTTCCGGTTCTGAGAGGAGGCGCCTAAAATGAAAAAGCAGAATATTATCATTATCATCGTTTTTGGCGCGCTGATCTTTGGGCTGGGGCTGCTGGGGTGGCTCACCCCGGATCAAGCCTTTTCCGAAAACGAGAACCGCTACCTGCAGGAGCTGCCAAAGCTTTCCGAAGATACCATGGTAAACGGAGATTTTGGCGATGAGGTGGAGGATTATTTAAGCGATCAGTTCTGGCAGCGGGATAGCTGGACCGCCGCCCGCAGCAAAATGAAAATGCTGCTGCGCAACAAGGATATCGGCGGGGTGTACCTGTGTGAGGATGGGTATTACATCGAAAAGGTGACCCAAACCGATGTGGACGAAGCAAGGCTGCAAAAGAACCTGCAAACGGTGAAGGATTTCTTTGCCCGGTGCGAGGAAAAAGGACTGGCGGCAGAAAATCTGACCTTTATGCCGGTGCCGACCCCCGGCTATACCCTGCGGAATAAGCTGCCGCGTTATGCCACCCTCTTTGATGAGGATGCGGTATTTGACGAGATGAAGCTGGTATTTGATGACCAGCTGGTGGACCTGCGAACGGACTTTGCCAAGGCGGCAGAGAGTGAGCAGCTTTATTACCGCACCGACCACCATTGGAAAACGGCAGGCGCTCTGCTGGGCTACCAGTGCTACCGCGCGGCCATGGGGCTTTCGATTCCCGCAGCGGCGAATTACACCGTAGAGCGGTATGAGGGCTTCCGCGGGACGCTGTACAGCAAGGTGCTGGATAAAAACGCGGCGACCGATACCGTAGAGCTGTACCACCGGAAAGGCGATGCCGCCTTGACCGTGACCTACGATAACGCCGATCATGCCAGCTGTTATGATACGGAAAAACTCCAGCAAAAGGATATGTACGAAGTGTTCTTTGGCGGGAACTGGCCCACGGTGACCATTACCGGCGGACCGGAAAATGGCCGCCGCTTGCTGGTACTGAAGGACAGCTATGCCAATGCCCTGCTGCCCTTTGCCGCAGCGGATTACGAAAAGATCGTGGCGGTGGACCTGCGGTATTATCTTGGCTCCCTGAGTGAGCTGATGGAGCAGGAAGGCATTACCGATGTGCTGGTGCTGTATAGTACCTCCGCCTTTATGAGCGACACCAAGATAGACCGGCTGGCACTGGCAAAATAAAAAATGGGGCTCCTCCGCAGGCATGCGGGGGAGCCTTTTGGTTTATTGGGGGCCAGTGCGGGGCTCCCGGCGGGGCAAAAAAGCGATCATACATCAATGCAGGAATTGAGGAGGGCCAGCAGGTCATTTTCCCACTGTTCGTGTCCTTTTGGGGCGGCGCCGCAGCCCTCCGCCCGCAGGCTGGTACCATCGGCGAAGGTGATATACAGTAGCCAGCGCTTGGTACGGGGGGTGCGCAGGCGGCACTCATTGTACCCGGCCCAGGCGGTGATATGGTATCGGTCGCCCAGCTCGCTCAGCTGCTGCCACAGCACGGCCGGAGCCGCTATGCTCTCCAGGTGTTCCGGCATGGTACGGGAATAGGTGAGCCGTACATGGTCCTGCTCTTCGGCCACGCGGTAATGGAACCCCCAATGGTGACCGTCCCCGCAGCGGTATTCCCACTGGGCAATAGGCGGCAGGGGGACTATCTCCTTTTTGCGGCCAAAAAGTGCCATGCGGCGTCACTTCCCTTCGATGATATTTTGCAGACCGCGGCGCTCCAGCAGGTGAATAAGCCAAACTCCCAGCAGGCAGGGAGGGAGTTGTCCCAGGGCGATCTGCCCAGCAAATGCCCAAAATGCCACATTGATCGACCCGGTGGCAGCATAGCACCATTCCGCGCCGATGGCGACAGCATTGAACAGAATGGGCGGCAGCGCCGAAAGCCACGGCGCCCCGCCAATCCGGATCTTGCCCAGCAGACGGCTGGCAACGGCGGCAAGCAGCGTAGCGGCTGTCCCTACAAAGAGATCAACCATTCCCAAAAAGTTGGCGCCGGTGGCAGCGCCTACACCATTGGTGATGGCGCAGCCCAGCGTAACGCCCCAAATGGCGGTGGGGCTTAGAACGGGCAGCAGGGTCAGTGCCTCCGAAACACGGCACTGCACCGGCCCGAAGGTAATGGATGCCAACACCAGTGAAAGAGCGGCATAGGCAGCCGCGATGACCCCGGCGGCAGTGATCTGCCGCAGCGTGCGGTTTTTCATATTCATTTCTCCTTTGGATGCCGTCAGATGCGGCATTAGTTTTGTTTAGCGTCAGGATCTTTCGACTGACGATCCCAAAAGGACTCCGCTATTTTAGCATATCCAGCGCCCGGTTACAAGCTTTGCTTGTATTTTTGCGGGAAAACCGGTATAATGGGAGCAGAATTTTTGCAGAGAACGGGTTCCACCCATCCCGCAGGCGCGCCCAAAGCGCGCCAAACGACGGCCCCCTGTGGGGGCCGTCGGAACGCCCGGCGAAGCCGGGCAGTGGGGCGGGGCGGCTCCCTGCTGACAGCCGGAAAGGAGCGGGATGCATGCGGATACTGGCGGTAGATTACGGCGATGCCCGAACAGGGCTTGCTATCTGTGACTGCGGAGAGCTGCTGGCCAGCCCCATTGGGGTGTTCCACAGCGGCGACCGGGAAGCGGTAATAGAGGAAATTACACGGCAGGTGGCCGAGCAAAAGGCCGAGCTGGTCGTGGTGGGCAATCCCCTGAATATGAACGGCACGGCCGGCCCACGCAGCGAACTGTGCCATGCCCTGGCTGAGGACCTGGCCCAAAAGCTTCCCTGCCCGGTGAAAATGTGGGATGAGCGCAGCACCACTGTTACAGCAACGCAGTACCTGAACATGACCGATGTGCGGGGCAAAAAGCGCAAAAATACCATCGACGCGGTAGCGGCCACCATTATCCTGGAAAGCTACCTGGCCTACCGCAAAAACCACCCAGGGGAGGAATGAAACATGCCGCACAAGGAAGAGCTGCTGCAGCGGGAAACGCTGGGGCAAAACCGGGTATTCACCCACGAGCGCTGGCAGGTACGGCTGGAAAACGGCATGACCACCGAGCGTGAGATCATTCGGCACCCCGGTGGGGTCGGCATTGTGGCGGTGGATGAAAACGGCCGGCTGCTGATGGTACGGCAGTACCGCAGCGGCATGGGCTGCGAAGCACTGGAGATCCCGGCCGGAAAGCGCGACCCCGGTGAAACCCCGGAACAATGCGGCCGCCGGGAGCTGGAGGAGGAATGCGGATACATAGCCGGACAACTGGAGCCGCTGGCAGCGCTGTACCCCACACCGGCCTACTGCGATGAGAAGATCTGGATCTTTACGGCGAACGGCCTGACAGCCGGACATACCCATCCCGATGAGGATGAGTTTATCACAGCGGAGTGGGTGCCGCTGGCTGAAGCCGAGCGGATGGTACTGGACGGCGAGATAGAGGACGCCAAAACACAGATAGCGATCCTGAAATACACGGCACTGCGCCGGAAAGGAGAAGCCCATGAATAAGCACGAATTTCGGAAATCCGACCTCATTGCCATAGTCGGCATCCTGATGTTTGCCATTGTATATGCGGTGGATAAGCTGGTGTACGAGATGCCCAAGACTACCTACATCGTGTTGGTCGTCGTTTCCATGGTGGTACTCATCATCGGCGCCATTGTATCACGGAAAAACCACGGCTGATTGGCCCATAAAGCAGCTCCCGAAAAAATATGGCGGGGGCTGTTTTTATTCCAGGAAAGTTTTGTTTAGAGTAACAGACCGGGCGCAGCCCCGGCGGCAAAGCCGCCGCAGCGGACAACAGTCCGCTGGCCCCATCCGAAAGGGTGGGGCGGGCTGCGCCCGGTTCCCCGAACCCTGCCGAAACCCGGGAATAGACCAAAAATTCTGTCGCACGATTTTTTGCCCAAAGCGATTTTAGTGGGGGAATAGCGATTGACTTTACCGGCAGGAGATGCTATAATCTGCTTGTATTCAAGATCACCACTATGGCCCGCTTGCTGCATGGCATTGTTGTTTTGATCCTGCCGCAGAATGGGCTTTGTTTTTTTGGGTACGAAAAATATTATTTAATGCAGGAGGTACCCAGATGAATAACGGTACTGTCAAATGGTTCAACGCTGAAAAGGGCTATGGCTTCATCTCCAACGATGAGGGCGGCGAGGATGTCTTTGTTCATTTCTCTGCTATCCAGGTAGATGGCTTCAAGACTCTGGCTGAGGGTCAGAAGGTCACCTTCGATACCGAGCCCGATCCCAAGGATACCGGCAAGCTGCGCGCTGTCAATGTTATCCCCCAGTAATTAAACCCTTCCAAAGCTCCCTGCCCATCGGCGGGGAGCTCTTCTTTTGGGGCGGCGCGCCTTGCCGAACGGCGGCCAATACGGTATAATGAGATAAAATGCAACATCCTGCCGAAAGGGGATCCTACCATGAAAACAACATTTTACCTGGTACGCCACGGCCAGCCGGATTGGGACTGGGCGGAGGCCATGCGCTTTTACGGCCCATGCAGCGCCTATATGCCGCTCACTCCATTGGGGGTGGAACAGATAGAGCACACCGCCTGTGATTCGCAGCTGAGGGGCGCCTCGTTTATTCTGGCTTCCCCCTACACCCGAACCATGCAGTCCGCACAGATCCTTTCCCGGCGGCTGGACCTGCCGGTAACTGTGGAGTGGGAGCTGCACGAATGGCTGTATGACTGCGATATGCGCGGCGACCTGCCCACTCCCGGCGAACGCTTTGGCCGGGAGGATATGACCCGCTGCTTCTACCGCTACATGGAGCATGATGTGCTGACCGGCGAGGACAACTGCGAGACCTATGCCGTCATCGCTGAGCGGGTGCTGGGCTGCCTGCGCCGGTATGATGGCCAAGCGGAAAAGATTATCGTTGTGTGCCACGAAGGCGTCATCCGCAGTGTAACCGGCATGAAAGCAGTCAACCTGGGGCAGGTAGTGCCTATTACCCTCGAATAATTCACATTGGCAGGGTTTGCGCAAAGGGACGGCCCGCAGGGCCGGCGATGCTTTGCACCGCCGTAGGGCGGCCGAAGGCCGCCCAGCCCCGGCTTCGCCGGGGCGCCCTGCGGGCCGTTTCCTGCACCCTGCGCCAACCATAGGAGGAGATGCGCCATGAAAGAACGGATCCGGCTGCTGTGCCGGACACTGCGGCAGGGCAGCTCCGCTGTGACTGCCATAGTAACCGGCTGCCGCGGGGCCACCCCGCGCTCCCCTGGGGCGCTGCTGGTGCTAACGGCAGAGACTGCCCTGGGCACCGTCGGCGGCGGCCAGGCCGAGCATGATATCATAGGACCGGCCATGGAAATGCTGCGGGGCGGGGCGCCTGTACAGCAGGGCTGGCACCAGTGCCTATCCGCCCAGGAGCTGCGCCATATGGGGCAGGAATTCGGCGGTGAGGAGGAGATCCTGCTGCTGCGCTGGGAGCCCCGTGACCTTCCGCTGGCCGAAGCCTTGCTCTCCGCCATGGGGCAAAATGCCGATTGCTCCCTGCATCTTGAATATGATAAAGTCCACTGGCGGGGAACACTTCTCCCCATAGCCGAAGCCCACACAGCCCCCGGATGCTTTACTCTGAAGCTGCAGGAGGGCGGCCGATGCTATGTGTTCGGGGGCGGGCATGTCAGCCAGGCGCTGGTCCCGCTTCTTAGCGGGGTGGATTTTTGCTGCGTGGTGCTGGATGAGCGTCCCGATTACGCCACTCCTGCCCTGTTCCCCACGGCAGAGGCCCGCTGCGGCCCCCTGCCCGCGCTAGCGGCCGCCATTCCCTTTACCACAGGGGATAGCGTCATCATTATGACACGGGGGCACCAGGGCGATTATGAGGTGCTGTGCGAAGCGCTTCGCAGCCCAGTGTGGTACATTGGCATGGTAGGCAGCCACCGCAAAATGGAGGCCACCTTCCGGCGGCTGCGGGAGGACGGCTTTACCGATGCCGACCTTAGCCGCATCGTCACCCCCATCGGCCTGGCCATTGATGCCGAAACCCCCGCTGAGATCGCGGTTAGCATCACAGCCCAGCTCATCCAGCGGCGGGCGGCCCGCCGTAAAGGAGCCGAATAATCGGTCCGGATATTTCCCTATCCTAAATTTGTGCAGAAGGCCGGGTAGGGCGCCCGCAGGGCAAGCCGCCTTACGGCGGCTTCGGCGGCCTTCGGCCGCCGGCTCCGGCTGCGCCGGAGCGCCCTGCGGGCGCCCCTCCCCTTATCCCCAACTATCCAAGGAGGAACACACCATGATCAAGATCACCCCCGATTTCCCTTGTATCCACTGTGGTGCCTGCGCCAAAGCCTGCAGCCACGGTGTGATCAAAATGGTGCCGAACGAGGAAGGAAAGCTTATCCCCAGGGTTTCCTTCGCTTCCTGCCGGTACTGCCGCGCCTGCCGCTGGGCCTGCCCCGTCATCCCGCGGGAAGAAGTCTGATCCTCCTATAAAAAATTTTTCCGGAAAATATGTCACACTTTTCCCGGATAGATCGTTTATAAAGGGTGAAGGCCATAAACGACAAACCGGAGGAGGATTACCCGCATGAAGAAAAGAACATGGCTCCTGCTGCTTGCCCTCGCCCTTTTGCTGATGGTGGGCTGCAGCAGCGAAAAAACAATGGGCGGCACCATCACCGAATACCTGCGCGGCGATACCGAGGTCAATGCTTTCCTGATGGAACAGAACGGCAAAACCATCGGCGTGCGGCTCACTGGGGAAACCGGCATCTACCCCGCCCTCGTTGATATCACCGATGAAGCCCTGCGGAATGCCGAATACCCCCACATGGAAGTTACCGTTACAGGAGAAAAAGCCGAAGAAAAGCTCACCGCTGCGGATGGCACCGAAGTGCCCACCTATACCGCCTCGGTCATTATCATCAATAGCATCCCCTACGGCGAGCCGCTGATCCTTGAGGACGGCACCACGGTACAGGTACGGCTGAACAGAGAGGGCCTGGCCTACTACGCACCGGATGGCATGATGCTGCTTCAGATCCACAATCAGATCCCCGATGATATCTTTGTCGATCGGGTGGATTTTGATGTGTTCCCCAAAGAAGCGCAGCAAAAGGTCATCGACCACTATGAGGAACTGGGCTTCTTCTACGATACCGCGTACCAGGTGGAGCGCGCCTGGGCCGAATACAATGAACTGGGCTGCCCCAAGGATTTCCGTGCCTATGTGGCACGCCAGTCCACCGCCACCAGCTATTACAATGACCGCGTGATCTTTTACTGCACCAATGTGACCCTTTCCCGCAATACCCGCCGCAACTACGAAAAATACTACAATGCCGTCTATGACCGCAAAACCGGCGAGCAGGTATCCTTTTGGAGCCTGTTCAAGCCCGATGAAAACTACATGCGCCAGTGGCTGCTGGTCCAGCTGGAGCCGCTGGACGCCGACCGGCGCAACCAGCTGGCGGAGGTCCTGTCCCCGGAATGGCTCTCCCTTGGGTATTATGGACTCTCCATCCACATTCCGTGGGATGTGTTCCCGGATGAGGAAGGACCCTTTATTGGTGGCCCCTGCTATTCCTACGAAGAATTTACCTCTCTCCTCCAGGACTGGGTGTTTCCGCTGAAGGACCCCCACGGCGTTTCCCCGGATGTTCCTGCGCCAACCGCATAAATAAAAATTCCCCGGATACTGCGGTATCCGGGGTCTTGTTCATTAGGGGGAAATCCGCCCAAAACAAAGCTCCCCGCCGGGCGGCAGGGAGCCATAGTACGGTCTTTCAGCGCATTACTCTTCTTCCGCGGGAGCGGTATAGCTGCCGGTCACGGTGGTCTGGCCATTCAGCACGCCGCCCTCTTCCACGGTCAGCTTGGCAACCTCTACATCACTATTGATAACGCCGGTCGCAGTCACTACCAGCTTACCAACATTTACGCTGTCACCGGTGATATTGCCCAGCAGCACCAGGTGGTCAGCGGTCACATTGCCCTCTACCAAGCCAGTCTTGCTGATATACACATAGCTGGTGGAATTGATATCACCAATGAGCTTACCATTGATGCAGATGGGCGAAGCACCCTCGATATTACCGGTAACGGCGTTGCGCGCACCGATGATGGTCTCGAACTTGCTCATGTCCTCTGTTTTTTGCTTTGGTTATCCAGCAGGTCGATCTCCGGAAAATCATCTTCGCGTTCGCCAAAAAGCATCATTTGTCATTACCTCCATTGTTTGTTCCTTGTGCTGGAAAAACAGCACAGCTGCTATAAACCTATGCACAATATATGGGACGATTATATGGAATGGGCACAAGATCTGTGAAAAAGCCCCGCCAATTTCTGTTTATTGTCCACCCCACTGTTGTCACATTTGCATTTTAGCACTCCCTCCCGCAAATCGACACAAAAGGTGTGAATTGCTGTTTTCGGGGTGCAAAATGCACTGCCCCCACAAAAAGCATCTCGGCTTTAACGGGATATTTGTATTCCACCTACCTTCGCTTAACAAGAGCACATACGGTTTTTGCGGGCATAAATACCGCCCGACATTGCGCGTCGCGTTGACAGGCGCCAGCCTGCCTACCGCTCCGCGCTTCCTCTGGCGCCATTTCTCCCGCGCAAAAACTCCGCAGGACTTTTCGGCGAGGGAAAACCGGATGATGACAAGGAAGAGGACGCCGGCATACTGGCGTATGTCAAGGACGATGACGCTGTCAGCGCCGATTTTCGCTGCCGAAAAGCGTGTGTGTCCTTGTTAAACGAAGGTATGGTAAGAATAGCCCACCAGCCTAAAGCGGACCTAAAGTCCCATCCCCTAAAAAGGCAAAAAAATGCCCCGCCATGCCGTTGCGCCGCTAATAAAACCCCGTCTTATGCGACAAGGTGGGTAGCCTCCCGGGCTTTCACGCTCCCTTCTTCCACCCTACGGATGGGAGGTCTGCAATCCGGCCAAACGGAGATCCGGCTCCCGAAAGAAAAGTGTTGGATCATATCATACGGCGCTGACGCACACAGCAGGGTGTTGCCAGCAGTTATTCACTTATAGCTTATGTCGATGCAGCGGGGATTATTCCTCCTCGTCCTCATCCAGGAATTCATACTCCTCGCTCAGCTTATCCCGGAAGATCTCGGCCACACGGTCCAGCTCATCCTCATCCAGAATGGCATCCAGATAGGCCTCGCCGTCCTCATCCAGCTCCTCGCTCACCTTCAGGAATACCAGCTCCGCGGCATCCATCAGCGCTTCCTCCGGGTCCTCAATGATCGGCTCCAGGGCCATGTACTCGGTACCGTCCATTTCGGCACAGGCCACGATCTTGTATTCACTCTGGTTGCCTTCCTCGTCCATCAGCGAGATAATATCCTCGCCCCAGTTTTCGTTTTCCATTATGCGTTCCTCCTTTTGGTTTCTCTACTCTTATATTATGCGAAAACTATCCCAAAGTCAACCGATACTTGTATTCTGCCCCGCAAATGCGGTATAATGGGGCAAAAGAAACCGGGCCTGTGCCAAACCCGCCGGCGGCGGGACGCCCGCAGGGCAAGCCGCCTTCTCCGCACCGGCCCCACAGAAAGGAAATCAAAATCATGGTTCTAAAGCAGTTTACCCAGTGCGAAGGCCCCCGCGCCATCATGCACACCAACATGGGCGATATCACCATCCAGCTTTACCCGGAGGTTGCCCCCAAAACCGTCGAGAACTTCGTAACCCTGGCCAAAAAGGGCTATTATAATGGACTCATCTTCCACCGCGTCATCAAGGATTTCATGATCCAGGGCGGTGACCCCACCGGTACCGGTGCGGGCGGTGAGAGCATCTACGGCGCTAAGTTCGAGGATGAGTGCAGCCAGGAGCTGCACAATTTCCGCGGCGCGCTAAGCATGGCCAATGCCGGTCCCAATACCAACGGCAGCCAGTTCTTTATCGTGCAGAACAGCCAGGCCCCCACCCAGGACATCGATGCCCTGGCGGTGCAGGTGGCCTGCTATGAGCTGCTGAACGACGCCAAGCGCCGGGTGCAGATAATGCAGGAATCCCTGGAGGATGCCCCCAAGATCCAGGCCTACATTGATGAAGTAAACACCAAGCTTAACGATTACCAGTCCCAGGGCCTGCCGGAGGAGGTAAAGGAATATGCCACCGAGATTGCCAAAAAATACGCCGAGGTAGGCGGCACCTTCCACCTGGATTTTGCCCATACCGTATTCGGTCAGGTCATCGATGGCATGAAGGTCGTGGATGATATCGCCAATGTGCGCACCGCCCGCGCCGACCGTCCCCTGCACGATGTCACCATTGATTCCATCGATATCGTGGAATGATCCCCCATAAAAATTTCGCATTTTATATCCCCCGCCGGAGATAATAGCAAATGCTATTTTCTTGGCGGGGGTGTTTTTTATGCATAAAAAATGGTGGGGCACTCTGGGCGGCTTCGGCGCCGGGGTCATCAATGGACTGCTGGGCGCGGGCGGCGGCATGGTGGTGGTCCCATTGCTTTCGGCCCTGGGGGTGCGCGGCAAAAAAAGCCACGCCACTGCTCTGATGGTCATTGTCCCGCTTTCACTGGTCAGTGCCATTCTGTACCTTGTGCAGGGCCGTGTCACCGTGATGGATGCCCTGCCCTGGCTGCCGGGCAGCCTGTTAGGGGCCTACCTTGGCAGCCGCCTGATGCCGAAAATCTCCACCGGCTGGCTTAAACTCGTTTTTGGCGGGCTGATGCTGTGGGGAGGAATCCGCCTGCTATGAGCTGGATCTGGATCGCTATTGCTTCTGTCCTCAGCGGCGCACTGGGCGCTATGGGCCTGGGTGGGGGCGGTATCCTGCTGCTGGTGCTGGTATGGGCCGGCTGGCCGCAGATGACCGCACAGGGCATTAACCTGCTGATGATCCTTCCCGTTGGGCTGCTGGGCCTCTACTTCCACCGTAAAAACGGCCTGACCGATGGCAAAGCCGCCTGGCCTCTCCTGCTGGGCGGCCTGCCCGGCGTGCTGCTGGGGGTGCTGCTGGGCACCCGCCTGGGCGAAAATACCCTGCGCGCCTGCTTCGGGGTACTCATCCTGCTGCTGGCCGCGCGGGAACTATGGCTGGGTGTGCAGGCCATCCGCCGGGATGGCTGGCGGTTCCGTGCCCCGGAGGACCGCGAAAAATCCGGGTAGGTGCGCCCGCGGGCCGCAGGCCAAGCCGTCCTCCGGACGGCTTCTGTGGGCTCCGCCCACAGCGGCGATGCTCCGCATCGCCGGGCCTGCGGCCCGCCCTGCCCTCCCGCCATGCATAATCCGCCCCCGGATGGTGAACAATAGCATTGACTTGCCACAAGTCGCACTACCACTTTGTGAAAAGGATGGTTGAATATGAACCGTAATCACCGGATCTGGTCCTTTATAAAAGCCAAGGGCTTTTACATCGCGTTGGCGCTGTGTATCACCGGGGCGGGCACCGCCGCCTGGCTCACCGCGCAGAATACCATCAGCGGCATCCGTGAACAGCAGCAAAGGCCCCCCGCTGTCACCGAACAGGGGGAAGGCAACCAGTGGGATTATGAGGATATCCTGCAGCAGCAAACCGGCGGCGAGGCCAATACGCCCAAGCCCTCTCTACCCACTTCTCCCTCTCCCACACCGGAGAACCCCGCTCCCACACAGCCTGCCGCGGCCGATGCCCCCCAGCCGCCCGCAAAATCTGAGCCCGCGGCGCCGTTGTGCTTCTGCCTGCCGGTGCAGGGCGCTAAGACCATCGCCCCCTTCAGCGGTGGAGAGTTGGTCAAAAACCACACCCTAAATGTCTGGCGCACCCACGATGGCATAGACCTGGCTGCGGAAAAAGGCACCGTCGTCACCGCCGCTGAGGCCGGCACCGTCTCCGCCGTGACCATGGACCCCATGTGGGGCGGCACTGTCGCAGTGGATCACACCGATGGCACCCAAACCATCTATTGCGGCATTGCGCCGGAAAAAGCCCTACAGGCCGGGGATCGTGTCACCGCCGGGCAGATGCTGGGCAGCGTAGATACCGTCACCGCCGAGGTGGCTATGGAAAGTCACCTGCACTTCGCCGCCAAAAAGGACGGCAAATTCATTGACCCGCTCTCATTGCCGGGCCTGGAATAAAAGCAAAGCCCCGACAGGTTCACCCTGCCGGGACTTCTGTTTGGTTCTCTGTTAAAAGACAAGCTGCACCAGCAGCATATAGCATATCGTCCCGCCCGCGATGGAAAGCAGCATCTGCCGCTTCCACAGGTGCAGCCCCACGGTAACGGCAATGCCGATCAGCTCCGGCAGGCCGTGGCTCCCGCTCAGCAGGGATACATTGCGCAGGCAGTAGATCACCAGCATGGCAAAGATCGCACCGGGCAGTAGCTCTCCAAGATAGTGAATATACTGGGGAGTAGGTTTGCGGGCATTGAAAACCGCAAAGGGCATAAAACGAGTGAGCAGGGTGGCCAGTACGCACATCCCCACGGTGATGATTTGTTGAGCCAGGGTCATGGTGCGGTCACCCCTCTTTCCTTTTCCAGCGGACGGCGCAGTGCCGTCAATGCCGCCAGAATGCAGATCATTGTAGGGACCAAGAAGTTATCCGCCCCAAAGAGCAGCAGGCACCCCACACTGGCCGCCAGGCCGATCCATTCGCTGGCATGGTGCTTTTCCTTCAGCCACTGCTCCAGAAAGATAACTACAAACATCGCCGTCATCACAAAATCCAGCCCCTCGGTATTGAAATGGATGAAGCTGCCCAGCACGCCGCCCAATGTGGCGCTGGCCACCCAGTAGAATTGGTTGAGCAGCGTGACGAAGAAATAGAACCACCCCCGGTCGATCCCCTCCGGGATCTCGGCGGAGCAATTGATGCTGAAGGTCTCATCGCACATGCCATAGATGAGGTAGGGCTTTTTCCAGCCCAGTCCCTTAAATTTATCCAGCATGGCAATGCCGTAAAAAAGGTGCCGCGCCTGGATCATCAGCGCCATCAGGAAACACTGCACCGGCGCGTAGGGCGCCAGCAGCATGCTCACCGCCACAAATTCCAGGCTCCCGCCAAAGATAGTCAGGCTCATCAGCAGCGGATACCAAAAGCTGAAGCCGGAAACATTCATATAGATGCCATAGGTCATCCCCAAAAACCAAAATCCCGCAAAGATGGGAATGGTATAGGGAAAAGCGCATTTCAGCGCCGCGCGGATCCTCCCACCTCCAGCCGCCGCGCCGGTAGGGGGATTGGTAACAGGGTGTTGTGCCATAGAATCAAATCCTTGTTGGAATTATGCCGGAAATATAAAATATGCTTATTGGCCGGCTGGTTCCTGTTATATTTTATACAGCCGCGCCTTTGCAGGAAAAATTTTCCTTATTCCATAAAAAATGAAAAGACGCTATGCGGCTGGCAAAAGCAGCGCATAGCGTTTTCCTCTTTACCGGGCAATTGATCAGATCAAGCCTCGGAGATGGCGCCAACGGGGCAGGTAGCGGCGCAGGAACCGCAATCAATGCAGGAACCCTCGTCGATCTCGCAAACGCCGCCGGCATCCTTGATGGCACCGACGGGGCAAGCACCCATGCAGGCGCCACAGCCGATGCAGGCATCGCCAATTTTGAAAGCCATAGTTATGTACCTCCTGATCAGGTTCGTTGCCATCCTCCTTTGGGCAGCCCAATGCCGCCAAAGGAATGGCAAGTACAGGCCAGTTACCCAGCCTGTTTAGGGGTATTATAGCATACTCTCCCCAAAAATCAATACCCTTTTCCCCACCCTGTTATGCAAAGTACGCAGCACAGTAAACCAGCTTGCCAAATGAAGAACAAATGTTTCACGTGAAACATTTTTGCGGAGAGGGATACCTTCCAGGGAAGGGCCAGGGGTCGTCTGCGAAAGGAGCAAAACGGCCCGCAGGGCGCTCCGGCTCCGCCGGAGCTGGCGGCCGGAGGCCGCCAAACCCATCCGGAGGACGGGTTGCCCTGCGGGCCGTAACCTGCGGTTTGTACAGACTGGCGGCGGTTACAGCTGGGCGGGCTGCTTGACCCCGCGCATGGTAAGGGAAATGCGGCCGCGCTTTTGGTCCACCTCCAGCACCTTTACCCGGACAATGTCCCCCACTTTCAGCACCTCGCTGGGGTGCTTTACATATTTTTCACCGATCTGGCTGATATGCACCAGCCCGTCCTCATGCACACCGATATCCACAAAGGCGCCGAAATCCACCACATTGCGGACAGTGCCGGTCAGTTCCATTTCCGGTTTTAGGTCCTTCATCTCCAACACATCGCTGCGCAGCACTGTGGGCGGCAGCGATTCGCGGGGATCGCGTCCCGGCTTTTGCAGCTCGGCTATGATATCCCGGATGGTGGGTTCACCGGCGGAAAGCTGCTGCGCCAGCGCTTTATAGCCCATCTTCTCCGCAAGGGTGGGCAGCTCCTTCATTTTATCGGTACCGATATCGGTCAAGGCGCAGCCACAGAGGGTCAGCAGCTGCTCGGCGATGGGGTAGCTTTCCGGATGGACGGCGGTGGCATCCAGCGGGTTTTTGCCGCCGGAGATGCGCAGGAAGCCGGCGCATTGCTCATAGGCTTTTTTGCCAAGCTTCGGCACCTTAAGCAGCTGGGGACGGGCGGCAAAGCCGCCGTTTTCTTCCCGGTAGGCCACAATATTTTTGGCAATGGCGGCATTGATGCCGGCGATGTGCCCCAGCAGCGAGGGGGACGCGGTATTGAGGTCCACCCCTACCGAGTTGACGCAGCTTTCCACCACGCCCGCCAAAGCGGCATCCAGCCGGGCGGGGGGCATATCATGCTGGTACTGGCCGATGCCGATGGCCTTGGGGTCGATCTTCACCAGCTCCGCCAGCGGGTCCTGCAAGCGGCGGGCGATGGAAACGGCGCTGCGCAGGTTGACATCGTATTCCGGGAATTCCTCGCTGGCCAGCTTGGAGGCGGAATAGACCGAGGCGCCTGCTTCGCTGACAATGGCATACTGCACCGGCAGGCCGCTTTCCGCAATGAGTTCCGCCACAATCTTTTCTGATTCCCGGCTGGCGGTGCCATTGCCGATGGAAATGACCGTGACTTTATGCTTTCTCAGCAGGTCGGTCACCTTCCGCTTGGTTTCAGCGATTTTATTAAAAGGCTGGGTGGGGTAGACAACGGCGGTATCCAGCACACGGCCGGTGGCATCCACCACCGCCAGCTTGCAGCCGTTGCGATAGCCGGGATCCCAACCCAGTACCACCTGGCCGGTAAGGGGCGGCTGCATCAGCAGGTGGTGCAGATTTTCGGCAAAGACCCGGATGGCCTGCTCGCTGGCATTCTCGAACAGCTCCCGGAAGGTTTCATTTTCCATGCTGGGGGCAATGAGGCGCTTCCAGCTATCGGCGGCAGCTTCCATCACGGCGCGGCCGCAGGCATTATTGGCGATCACCGTTTTGCGGCGGATGGCCTCCAGGGCTTTTTCCTCCTCCAGCACAATGGCGGTCTTGAGAAAGCCCTCCTTTTCGCCGCGGTTGATGGCCAGCACCCGGTGCGGGGCGATGCGGCCCACCGGCTCCTTGAAGTCGTAATACATCTTATAGGTGGTGTTCTCGGTGCTATCGCCGGTGGCGGTAACCACGGCCGCCCGGTGGATCAAAAGGCGCAGCGCCTTGCGGATCTCGCCGTCATCGGAAATATCCTCCGCGATGATATCCATAGCGCCGGAGAGAGCATCCTCGGCGGTCTCCACGCCCTTTTCCGGGTTCACATACTCTGCGGCCATGCTAAGCGGCTCCCGCAGGGTATTCTGCACCCGGATGGCCGCCGCCAACGGTTCCAAGCCCTTTTCCCGGGCAATGCTGCCGCGGGTGCGGCGCTTGGGCTTATAGGGACGGTAGAGGTCCTCCACCTCCGCCAGAGTGGCCGCAGCCTGAATGGCGGTCTCCAGCTCCGGGGTAAGCTTTTCCTGCTCGGTGATGGAGCGAATGACCTCCTCCCGGCGTTTTTGCAGGTTGCGCAGGTATTCCAGCCGGTCGCTGAGGTCGCGCAGGGCGGCATCATCCAGGCTGTCGGTCATCTCCTTGCGATAGCGGGCAATGAAGGGAATGGTGTTGCCTTCATCCAAAAGGCGCACGGCGGCTTCCACCTGCGCCGGGCGGAGCTTTAATTCCTGCGAGAGCTGCTGTATGAGTTCCATCGTTTTTCCTCTCCTTCGGGGCAAAATTACTTTTCTATTATAGCCTATCCGGGAGCAGGGAGCAACCGGAGAAACGGTACAGCAGCGTTTGAATATTCATTTTTATTTGAATAATTATACACAGTATAATCGCAAAATTGTTTGTTATCACTAATATTTAGTCGTAATTTTCGGCGGTTATCTCCGTTTTAATGCTTTACTTTTGCGAAATGTGATGTATAATAATTCATGTAATCACCACCCGGCCGGAGAGGATCCCGCCGGGACCGGAGCGAAAGATATTTTATGAAAAAGATAAAAGGAGATTCTACCATGAAAAAACTGCTTACTGTAATGCTGGCCGCCATGATGCTGCTGGCGATGGTTGCCTGTGGCAACAACAATAGCGAACCTACCCCTGAGCCTACCCCCACCCCTGACGAGACCAAGACCCTGTATATGGCCACCGAGGGTACCTTCCCTCCCTATGAATATTACGATGGCGATAAGCTGGTCGGTATTGATGTGGAAGTGGCCGGTGCCATTGCCGAAAAGCTGGGCATGAAGCTGGAGGTCGTTGATATCGCGTTTGATTCCATCGTAAGCGGCGTACAGGCCGGCAAGTATGATATGGGCATGGCCGGCATGACCGTCAATGAGGAGCGGTTGGAGCAGGTCAACTTCTCCGACAGCTATTCCACCGGCATTCAGGTCGTCATTGTAAAAGAGGGCGGCAAGGTACAGTCCCTGGACGATATGGGCGCTGACGGCGTCATCATCGGCACCCAGAGCGGTACCACCGGCTTTATGTATGCCTCCGGTGACTTCGGCGACGAAAAGGTAAAGGGCTTCACCAAGACCACCGACGCCGTTGCCGCACTGATCAACGGTCAGGTAGACTGCGTGATGCTGGATAACGAGCCTGCCAAGGCGCTGGTTGCCGCCAATGCCGATGCCGGTCTTTCCATTCTTGATACAGCCTACACCGAAGAGGACTATGCCATCGCCATCAACAAGGACAACAATGACCTGCTGACCAAGGTGAACGCCGCACTGGCCGAGCTGAAAGCTGATGGCACCCTGCAGGGCATTATTGACAAGTACATCAAGTAAAATCGTTTCCTCATTACCCATGCAGCGGGACGGAGCCACACTGGCTTCGCCCCGTGCTGCTATCTTATCACGATAGAAAAGAGGGGAACCATTGAGTAATTTCCTGCTGTGGTGGGAGCAGCTGAAGGCTGACTTTATCACCTGCTTTGTTACCAAGGAACGCTGGCGCTACATTACCCGCGGCCTGGGGAACACCCTGAAGATCGCGCTGGTGGCTGTACTGATCGGTATTGCCATCGGCTCCATTGTGGCCATTGTGCGCAGCGCCCACGATAAAAATATCCACGAGATGCGCCCGGGCCTGGGTCGCACCCTGCTGAAGATCGCCAACGCCATCTGCAAGGTATATTTGACCGTTATCCGCGGCACGCCTGTAATGATCCAGCTGCTCATCATGTTCTTTGTTATCTTTACCACGGCGCGGGATGGCGTACCGGTGGCCATGCTGTGCTTCGGTATCAATTCCGGCGCGTATGTGGCCGAAATTATCCGGGCCGGTATTATGTCGGTGGATAACGGGCAGAGTGAGGCGGGGCGCAGCCTGGGGCTTAACTTTGTGCAGACCATGTGGTATATCGTCATTCCGCAGGCACTGAAAAATACCCTGCCGGCCCTGGCCAATGAGTTCATTGTGCTGCTGAAGGAAACCTCGGTCGCCTGCTATGTGGCCGTCAACGATCTGACGCGTGGCGGTGAGATTATCCGCGGCGCTACCTATCAGCAGCTTTTGCCGCTTTTGGCCGTAGCTATCATCTACCTGCTGCTGGTCATGTTCTTTAGCTGGCTGGTAGGCAAACTGGAAAGGAGGCTGCGCAGCAGTGACCACTAAACCGATCATCGAGGTAAAGGACCTGAAAAAATCCTTTGGCACATTGCAGGTGCTCAAGGGCATCAATACCGAGGTGCAAAAGGGCGAGGTCGTCGTTGTCATCGGGCCCTCCGGCAGCGGTAAGTCCACCTTCCTGCGGTGCCTGAACCTGCTGGAGACCCCCACGGCCGGTTCTATCTATGTGGATGGGGCGGAGATCACCGACCCCAAGTGCGATATCAACCTGCACCGGCAGAAGATGGGCATGGTGTTCCAGCACTTTAACCTGTTCAATAATATGACCATCCTGCGCAACATGACGCTGGCCCCCATGACCCTGCTGAAAAAAAGCAAGGAGGACGCTGAGGCGCAGGCACTGGCCCTGCTGCGGCGCGTAGGGCTGGAGGATAAGGCAAACGCCTATCCCAGCCAGCTTTCCGGCGGGCAGAAGCAGCGGATCGCCATTGTGCGGGCGCTGTGCATGGACCCCGAGGTCATGCTCTTTGATGAACCGACCAGCGCGCTGGACCCCGAAATGGTGGGCGAGGTGCTGGATGTTATGAAGGAGCTGGCGCAGGACGGTATGACCATGGTGGTAGTGACCCACGAGATGGGCTTTGCCCGCGAAGTAGGCAGCCGGGTGCTGTTTATGGATGAGGGCGTCATTATGGAGGAAAACGAGCCGCATGAGTTCTTTGCTAACCCCAAATGCGAGCGGCTGCAAAGCTTCCTGGCAAAGGTGCTGTAAAGCAGAAAGATTCCCCCACAGGCCATACGGTCTGCGGGGGATATTTTTTATTCCAGAATATTGCGGGCGACATAGACGCCGCTGGCGGAAGCGTGAGACAGCGAATGGGTGATGCCGCTGCCATCGCCAATGATGTAAAGGCCGGGGTGCTGGTTGGATTCCAGCTTTTTATTCACCTCAACCTCCATATTGTAGAACTTGACCTCCACGCCGTACAGCAGGGTGTCCTCATTAGCGGTGCCGGGGGCGATCTTATCCAATGCGTAGATCATTTCCACGATGTCATCCAGGATGCGCTTGGGCAGCACCAAGCTTAGGTCGCCGGGGGTGGCGTTCAGCGTGGGGGTAATGAAGGCCCCCTCCATGCGCTCCGGGGTGGAGCGGCGCCCGCGGATCAGATCGCCGAAACGCTGGATGATGACCCCGCCGCCCAGCATATTACTGAGCCGCGCGACGCTCTCGCCATAGCCGTTGGAGTCCTTAAACGGCTCTGAAAAATGCTGTGCCACCAATAGGGCGAAATTGGTGTTTTCGGTTTGGCGAGAGGGGTCCTCGTAGCTGTGGCCATTGACGGTGATGATGCCGTTGGTGTTTTCATTTACCACGGCGCCCTTGGGATTCATGCAGAAGGTACGCACCTTATCGCCGTACTTTTCCGTGCGGTAGACGATCTTGCTTTCATACAGCTCATCGGTAAGGTGGGCAAAGACCGCCGCGGGCAGTTCCACCCGCACGCCCAGATCCACGCGGTTGGAGTGGGTGGGGATATTGAGCTCCCGGCAGACGGCTTCCATCCACTTGCTGCCGCTGCGCCCTACCGAGATCACACACTTTTGGCAGGTGTACTCGCCTGCTGCGGTAAAAACACGGTAGCCATCATCCGCCGCCGCGACTGCAGTGACGGGGGTATCAAAGAAGAAGGTGACCTTATCCTTTAGTTCCTCGTAGATATTCTGCAGCACCTTGTAGTTGATATCGGTGCCGAGGTGGCGTACCGAGGCATCCAGAAGATGCAGGTCGTTCTGGATGCAGACGGTCTTAAAGCGGGTACCAGCGGTGGAATAGAGCTTTGTCCCTTCGCCGCCATGGGCCAGGTTGATCTCATCAACATAGCGCATAAGCTCCAGCGCCTGCTTTTTGCCGATGTACTCATACAGCGTGCCGCCAAAGTCATTGGTGATATTATATTTGCCATCGGAAAAAGCGCCGGCCCCGCCAAAGCCGCTCATGATGGAGCAGGTGGGACAGCCAATGCAGGTTTTTATTTTATCGCCATCGATGGGACAGCGACGGCGGCTGAGGGGATGTCCGGATTCGAATACCGCGACCCGCAGGGCGGGAGCCCGGTGGGTCAGCTCGTAAGCGGAAAAGATGCCTCCAGGGCCAGCGCCAATGATAATGACATCGTAATTCATAGTACGACCTCCACAAAAAAGAACAGTTGACCGCTGCGCAGCCAACCCTATCATCCAAGATAATTTATTTATAACACAGGTGCAGGAATTTTGCAATGACGCCGGCAGAGAAAAAACGCCTCTCCGACGAGAAAAACCGTGCTCATTGCCCAACTGCTCCCCCATAAACGGCACAACCGCCCGCCCTATGCGGGCAGACGGCTGGGTATATGCTTTCTGCGGGCTTTTCCGCCGCAGCAGGGGAAGATGCTTGTTAAACGGGAAAGTCCGCGCCAAGCGGCAAATTTAACGGCCCAGCGCCTTTTTGACATATTCCCGCAGGGTGCTGTCATCCAAGAAAGGAAGGAGCTCGGTGATGCTCTCTCCGCGGGCCAGCTTTTCCTTGGTGATGGCCCCCAGTGCCTTATCACCCAAGAAGGGCAGCATGGCCGTAACATCCTCACCGCGGAGCACCTTGGCAAGAGCCACCTCGCCCAGCTTTTCCTCCCCGGCAAAGGGGAGGAGTTCCCCGATGGAGCGGCCGTTTTTGGCACGGAGTTCCGCCAGCCTGCCCACCGCTTCTTCGCTCATGAAAGGGGCAAGTGCCACGGTATCCTTACCGTTCTGCTCCAGCAGCAACGCCAATTCATCCACCTTTTCTTCTGCCATAAAGGGGACCAGGCCTGTAACATCGCCACCCTCCTGCGCCAGCTGTGTGGCCAGCTCGCCCACGGTTTCCTCGTCCAGGAATGGCACCAGTGTCAGCAGGCTCTCTCTATCTTCCCTAACCTCCCCGGCCAGCTTTTCTACCTGACTGGGGCGCAGCACCTCGGCAGCCTCTTTCAGTTCCTCCCTGGTGTAATCGGCAGGCTGTACCGGCTCTCCGGCTGTTACCTTTTCCACCACGGGGTTGCCGCCGCCCAGGATCTCATCCACCGTGACGCCAAAAATTTCGGCCAACTCCGGCAGCTTGGCGATATCCGGCATGGAATTGCCCCGCTCCCAGTTGGAGACCGCCTGATAGCTGATGCCCAGTCGGTCGGCCAGTTCAAACTGGGTCATATCCCTTTTCTTGCGCAGCTCCGCTATTCTTTTTCCGATTTTTACGGTATCAAACATATTGTACCGCTCCTTCCCGCCGGTCGCTTCCGGCATCATCAGCATAGCAAATCGCACACCAATAAACCAGCAACCGGTGCTTGAGTCCGGATATTCAACCCGCGCTTGAGCCCCATGTAATAGCCCGTTAACTGCCAGCACTGCATTTTTCGGCATCAATGGCAAGCACCACCATCAGGGCGGAAAGGGCGTCCTCGGGGCGCTCCACCTCGATGGAATAGGTATCCGTCCAGTTAAAAAGCTCCTTGCTGACGGTCGCTACCGTTCTGCCGCAGCCGTCTGTAATGGAATAATCCCAACCCAGCCAGTCGCCCTCCACATGCCAGCCGTTGCAATCGATGTTGTAGTGGTGGCTGAACAGCCTGAATTCCTTCGAGATGCAGCCGATATGGGCAGCGCCGCGGTAGAGGTCAAACTTCGGCGGCAGGGTGAAAACGCGCTGCTTGACCGTTCCCAGCTCGCTGCCGGTCGGGTCGAAAATTTTAAGACAATGCCCCCACGAAAGCTGGCCCCGGACGACATACACAGTGTTGCCTGCCTCATCGTAGATATCGTAGCTATCGAACCACGAGAAAAAGCGCTGCTTGAATAATAGCTTCATAGGCACCTCCATTCGCCCTATTTTAGCATAAAAAAAGCAAAAGTAAAAGCCCCGAATGCAGTTGCACTCGGAGCTTTGGCTCCCCCTGTCCGGCTTGAACGGACGACCCTGCGGTTAACAGCCGCATGCTCTACCGACTGAGCTAAGGAGG
>ENA-ORCN01000450-ORCN01000450.1-human-gut-metagenome-genome-assembly--contig:-NODE-450-length-34779-cov-32.148464_pt1 | contig 34779 bp, 27 predicted proteins | sample MGYA00242984_ERZ507984 | MGnify/ENA primary metagenome ERZ507984 (study PRJEB26167, sample SAMN06115395) | human gut metagenome | host: Homo sapiens | place: China:Hubei | collected 2016-05-19... | reverse complement strand
GGCCGTAGCTCATCTGGTAGAGCGCCACCTTGCCAAGGTGGAGGTAGCGAGTTCGAGCCTCGTCGGCCGCTCCAACAGGAGTGGAATCCCACTCCTAAATATGGTGACGTGGCCAAGTGGTAAGGCAAGGGTCTGCAAAACCCTCATCCACCAGTTCAAATCTGGTCGTCACCTCCAAAGAGACTTCTAAAATTCATCGTTATTACGATAGTTTTAGAAGTCTTTTCTTTTTTGCGTTTATCTATCAAAAATGCTATAATGTTATCAAATCCCTTCTTTTCCCCACTTTTTCCAATGGGTAAGGCTACCAATAAGGCTACTAAAGGCCACCAATGAGGTGATAACATGAGCGATAGCAAAAAAACACGCCGCCCTAAAGGTGACGGAAGTATTAAATTTGACCCTGAAAAGAAAAAATGGGTTGCTAGAATTACAGCCCATCGAGCTGACGGTACACCTTACAGAAAAACCTTTGAAGGAAAGACTCAAAGAGAAACCGCCCAAAAGCGTGATGAATGGAAAGCCTTGCATGATAAAGTTCCCGCTGGAAAGCGTGAAATGGTCTACCTGTCTGATTATATCATGACATGGATGCAGAATGTAAAGAAGGGTTCTATCAAACTTACTACCTATGAACGCTATCTTAGGGACGTTAAGACACACATCATCCCTTCCGTTGGAAATCTTCGCCTTATCAATCTTAGCACTTCTACCATTCAAACCGAACTTTGCAACAAAATGCGTGATGCTAAAGACAGCAACGGAAACGAACTTTATTCATTTAGTGCTATCCGCAATGCCTTCAATACTTTGCACAGTTGTCTCCAATATGCCGTTGATGTCGGGGATATAAGCCTAAATCCCTGTGATAAGGTACAGTTACCCACTGAGCGCAAAGCAAATACTAAACAAATCAGTCCTCTATCTGATGATGAAGCAAAGCAATTTCTAATGGCCTGTGAAATGGGTGTATCTCAATACGAATGGGTCTATAAGCTCATTCTTTATACTGGTTTGCGTGAGGGTGAAGCTTGCGCCCTTCGGCCTGATGATGTAAACCTTGAAAACGGCTATCTTTTCATTCATGCGACCATCATTCCGAACATTGATAGTGAAACAGGCACTAGAGCCAAAGGCTTTGTCTACCAAAACAGCACTAAAACTAAAAAAGATAGACGTGCTTACTTCGGGGATGATGCTAGAACACTTTTGATTGAACGTCTAAAATCTTGCCCCAATGGTTGCTATCTTGCTAATGAAAGCCAAACACCTGTCAATCTAGTTTACCTTGGACGGCAGTTCAAAAAGGTATGCGAACGTGCCAACATCACCACGAATCATACTTTGCATGATTTACGCCATACTTGTGCAACAAAGTTAGTTCAAAGCGGAACGGACGCAAAAACCGTTTCTGCACAGCTTGGACACTCCAATATTAAAACAACACTAGATTATTATGTTCATCCTTCTGAAAATGACAAAGCTAACGCAATGCGTTCTCTGAACTGGGATTAAATTTAACAGGATGAAACAATATCTTCGCATAGCTCTTGATATGGATTATCTTTATAGTAGCGCTTGCATTCACCTGTTTTCCGACACCGTACCACTAACATAATATTTTCCGAATCAATCCAGATTTTATATTTTGCGTTGGTGTATTGCACATCAACGCATTTTTCTTTAAACTTATAACTGATTCCATATCCTTCAAACAATTTAACAAGAAAGTTTTTGCAGTTTGGATTGTTTACAAAATCATTATACTGCATCCACTTCCTAGAACGACTGCTATTTTTATCTTTTTTCATACTGTCGAAAACTCCTTATGTTACATAGCTTTAACGATGATATATATTTTTGCGTGTCGAATCGTAAAATATATGTAGTCGATGGATTTAGTAGTTATTTTTGGCTAACCTTATACTTAAAAATAAAGCCGCCAACGGATTTTCTCTCACCTCTGGCGTTATGGCTAATATTTCCCGCATCAAGCCCGGTTTTCTCCGCTGCTTCTATAACACTGGAATACTCCGCAATCACGTTTCCTTCTGCATCATACTGGATTACAGGCTTTCCGTTCTTGCCTTTAAGGGCTGCGCTAAGCCTTGCTCGTTGTTCGTCTGTTAGCTTACGTCCTTTATTCGCTGCGCTTATGTGTTTGCCATGATGTCCATAATTGCAGTTAGCTTGATGCTCACACCATTCTAAATTGCTGATATGATTATTAGCGGGGTTTTCATCCAAATGGTTTACATCCAATTCTTTCCAGTTTTCGGGCACTTCATCACTGAATTGGTACGCTACCATTCTGCTGATGCTCACACGGTTTATAATCCAGTCTTTGCAAAGGTTAGCTCCAAAATATCCTCTGTCGTTGGAATGATTGTGCATGATGCTATGCCACATTATTGAGTATGTGTCTCCTGCATCGCTGACTAGATAGCGGTCTTGCCTATCTGTCCAGTCTGGTACTGGCTTCCATTCAGTGCCGTTTTCGTCCCAAAAGTGGGTGTTTTCTGGAATGTAATGATATGTTTTCAGGTCGTCAATACAGTTAATATTATTATTCATCATAATGTTATGTCCTCCAAAATCATTTTTAGTTAAAATAAAAAGCCTTTCCTCAAGTTAATGAAGAAAAGCTTTTCAAATGTTGGTATTGTAGTCAAAAAACAAAAAGTTGATTTTCCTAGTATTGCCTTTTCATAACTAGAAGATGTACATAATATTACAATATGCTAGGAAAAATCGAATGTTTTTAATTATCTGAATTGTCGTTTTTTCTAATTTTTCTATTATGATTGTATTTTCTATGCCTTTCTCGTTCCATGATTTTCTTGCAATCAGAGCAGTATTTAAGCGCATTGCTGGTTCTTTCAACTAATTTTCCGCAATTCTCGCACTTGATAAATGTCCCTTTTCCGATATATTGCAGATAATAGTTGATTATATTGTGTTCATTCTCAATTTCTATAACGGGTTCAGATTTATATAGCTGCGTTAATTCACGTTTTATAATTCTTATCTCAAACTTGTATCGTCCAAACTGATACCCTTTATAATGCCCTGTTTTAATATATCCTGCTTTCTCTAATGAATCCAACGCATTCTCCACTGTGCTGGCATTGATTCTTTTGCCGCATAGCTTTGTGAAATCAGAATGTTTTACTTCGGGCGATACATACCCCGTATATTTACGCATATAAAGTAAGCAAAACAAGATTTTTTGTTGGATAAAGTTATCAAGATGGGTTATCACATCGAGTTCTTCTTTATAGAAGTAAATTGGCAACGTTGGTAATTCGTTCAAGTTGTCATATTTTTCCATCACTTCTTGAACGGTCTGGTCTGGATGAAAGCTCATCCACCCATCAAACGAATTTGCAACAATATTTGCTATAAGTTCTTCCGCTTCATCCTCTGAGTAACACATGGTTTTCAGATATTTGGCATAAATAAAGATATCTTCCCAACTATCAACGCCTAACTGTTGCGATTCTTCTAGCTGATTGGCTCTCTCGCACATCGTCCATTTATAGCGTCTCAATTTCATAGTTCACCTTCTTTTCATTAAGATAGGTTTTATACGGCTCTCCCGGCGCTTCGCTTGCTGTGCTGCGCTCTGGTCGAGCCTATAATTATATATTCTATTCTATGTATTTGGAAGGTTGGCTCTTTGCTCAACCTCAAAACAAGCCTATTTTATATGGGCTTTGTGATGATTGCTCTTTCTTGTGATTTAGTCATTTAGGACTAATTATTAGTTCTGAAAAAACAAATCTAGGCGGTCAATCAGATAGAAAACATATTTGTCAATATCCTTTTCGGTATAAAAAGAGGTATCAAGCCCTTTGTTCCTCTTGATGAAGTTATACCGGGCTTGTACTGGATTCTGAACGCCCATTGAGCTATAAAGTTCTTCCATCTGCTTTGCAGTAAAGACGAAATCCATATTGTGCCGCATAAATTCGTTGGCTGTTGGGTACTTTGCTCTGTTCTCCATGTAATGCTTCAATAGACTATGATTGATTGTTCCAAGCATTTTAGAATAAGCTGGACTGCATTCTTTTAGTTCTCCGTACCACTTGCCCGCCAATTCCTCCGGGCGTGTCATTGGGAAAGTATTCTTGACCCTGTGCTGATTGACGGAACGAATCTCTAGGCGGCTTAAAACCATTCCTGTGGGTTCTTCCTTGATTTTTCTGTAGCTCTCAATCTCTCTTGTGCTGGCCTTGTAACAGTCGTTCAAATCTTCTTTCGTTACAAGATGCTCTGTATGATAAATATTATCTGTGTAATGTAAAGTGAAATAAGTTAAAATCAGCGCCTTGTTAAGCTTTTCAACTTCATCAAACCCAACTGTATAGCTATCAAAGCGGAAATCAACACGCTTATAGATGAAATAAAACACTTGAAAATAATTCAGCACATACATGATTGCTTGTTGATATTCGCTGTACTTGTGGACTTCGTAACAGGTTACAGCTTCTTTTTCGCCCAAAACATACTCTGCATATACCTTGTTAGGATTGATTTTAAGGCTAATCATACCTTCGCTTTCATCTACGATGGTAACGCCCTCTAGCAGTGACTTTAGATTGTTCTCTGCTTCTCTGCCTGTAGGTCTTGCAAATCTAATCATGCAAGTATCAATGGATGCTCTAATATCTAACGCTTGTAGGAAAGATTCTGTACTCATAGCATTCCTCCTTGGAATTTTAACATATCGTCCCGGCGACGTTCTATGACCCCCTCCGGGGGCTTGTAGAGCGTTTGAGGACATTTCTAATATAAATTCATTAAACGATAATAGACCGCCCTACACGGCTTGTAGCGGCTCTGGTGTGGATGCCGTTTTATGCCTGTGCGGCTGTTGATTGGCTATGCCGTCATTTTGGAAAATTAAGCCCTAATATTTGTAAATTGCGGAATTTTCTTTTGTTAAATCGTGAAAACACCTTATTTTACAGCGTTTATTGAGCATCACAAAGTTCCTATTTAGCAACGCTTTATGAAATTCAGTTTTTATTATAGATTCTCCAATTTAACAGAATAAGGGAATAGCCAACAAGAGCGCCCATTGCTGGACGCTCAATGTTGCTTTACTGTTCTTCTTTGAGTTCTCGCTTATACTTGTAATAGGTGTTCCGGGCAAGTCCTGCCAACTTCATGCACTCTGCATCGTTCAGTGTGCCACCAAAATCCTTAGAGTGCTGCTTGATGATGGCTTTCGCCGGGGCTGCTTTCTTGATGTTCAACTTTGCGCCTGTCTTTCCACCAATCTGTTTACCGTTCAAACGTGCGGTCTGGATGCCCTCGCGTGTTCTCTCGTGCAAATCATCGACTTCTTTTTGTGCCTGTGCAAATGCAAGCTCTATCTGCTCTTTTGCAAGGTCTGCAATATAGTCGTTAATGGCTTCAATCACTTTATCAAACTTCGTTCCCGTTGTGGGGATACTGTTCTGTTTGGCTTTGTCGTAGGTTGCGGTATTGATATGGGGTTCTTTCAGAAAAACCAAATTCACGCCTTTGCCGTACAGTTTTTGATACAGCTTGTATCCATCCTCTGCATTACGGCTCATTCTGCTAACACTATCAAACACAAGCGTATCACCTGCTTTTAGATTCTTTAACAGGTTATCAAACTTCGGGCGGTCAATCTTTGTTCCCGTGTACGCTTCCTCTGCAATGTGTGCGTCTGGATAAGCTGCCTTAATGTTCCGTATCTGCCGCTCAATAGACTGCTGTTTGGTGCTGATTCTGGCATATCCGTATGTCATAGCTTGTACCTCTTTGTATCAAGTTCAACGTTCGTTTGATTTGCTACATTCATTATAGCACGATTCTCTATCAATAGCAATATATTTTGATACAAAATCACAATACGTTGATTTTGATACACGCTCTTCTTTTATCAAAGAACATAAAAAGCCCGATGCCAAAATAGCACCGAGCTTAAAGTAAAGTTTCTTGCATAAGTTTAGTTCTGTTATATATTAACGCTAGAGTTGCCCCTAGCACAATCTCTGTAAAAGACTAGCTCTGTATGTGGTAGGTTGATATTTAGTTGTAGTAGTAAGTTTTCCCTGTTTGCCTATCTAGCCATTCTGGAAGCTTTCTTCTGTTGATAATGTAAGTTCTTCCAATTCTTTTGGCTGGAAAATCTCTCTGCTTAACAAGAGCATACGCCTTGTTCCTACCGATACCAAGTTCTTTCATTAGCTCCTTAACGCTCATCCCTAGCGGGGCATTTAGGTCACAATCAGTCATTCAATCACCTTTTCGCCTTTCTATTCAGCTTTTATAATGTCCCCGGTCGTTCCGGGGTGTACTGGGTATAGTATCACAATCAAGTTCTGGCTGTCAAGGCGCTTTTGGCTATTCGGTACACAATTAACAGTTTATTAACAACAACTTTCAGCAAGTTGACAACAATATTTTTCCACTCCTGTTTTTTCAGCATTTTATAAGGTGACTAATAAGGCTATTATGTCATCAAATAATTCATTTTACTATCGATATTACGTTGTTTATTTAGTAAAAGAAATGGTCTGCAAAACCCTCATCCACCAGTTCAAATCTGGTCGTCACCTCCAAAAGATTCCCGGAAGCTTCGGCTTCCGGGATTTTTTTGTTTTGCGTTGTTCCCGGAATGATTATCGCAGGTTTGGCTGGATTTGCAAACGGGAAGGTGCTACAATGGCTATACTACTTTGCAAAGGAGCTGATGCCTGTGCCCGCCGAAAACCATACCACCCTCACCCCGGATACGCCGGTGCGCTACCTGAAGGGTGTTGGCCCCAAGACCGCTGAGCGGTTCGAGAAGCTGGGCATCGTGACGCTGGCCGACCTGCTGTGCCACTACCCGCGCAGATATATCGACTTCACCAAACCCTATTCCATCGCCGAAGCGCCCACCGATGTGGAGTGCGTCGTCAGGGCCGAGGTGTTCGCCAAACCCGGCGGGCGTATCCTGCCGGGCGGGCGGCGGATGGAGCGCATCACTGCCGGGGACGATGTGTCCAGTCTGGAGATCACATGGTTCAATAATCCCTATGCCGCCCAGAAGCTGCAGCTGGGGCAGGAATATTATTTTCAGGGCATCGTTACCGGCGGGATGCTGCGCCGCCAGATGGTCAACCCGCAGGTGCGCACCGCCGAGCAGATCAAGGCTTCTCCCTTTGAAGCGGTCTACCCCCAGACCGAGGGCCTGACCAGCAATGCCATCGCCAAGTGCGTGCGGCAGCTGCTGCCCCATGCAGAACTTCTGCCCGACCCTCTTCCGCCGGAAATGCTGGCAAAATACCGTCTGCTCTCCAAGGCAGATGCGGTGCGGGCCATCCACTGCCCTGCCACCGAAGAGCAGGCCTATGCAGCCCGGCGGCGGCTGATCTATGAAGAACTTCTGGTTTTGCAGCTGGGCATTGGCCGGATGAAAAACCGGGGTGCCGCTGCCACCGGTGCGCCCATGCAGCTTGCCGACCCGTCCCTGTTCTGGGCCAGCCTGCCCTTTTCCCCCACCGGAGCCCAGCGCCGGGCCGCGAGCGAGATTCTGGCCGACATGGCGGGCGAGACTTCCATGAACCGCCTTTTGCAGGGCGATGTGGGCAGCGGCAAAACGCTGGTGGCGGCTGCCGCCATCTGGGCGTGCATCCGGGCGGGGTATCAGGCCGCGCTGCTGGCCCCGACAGAAATTCTGGCCACCCAGCACGCCGAAGGCCTGAACCGGATGCTTGCCCCCTTCGGGATGCGGGTGGCCCTGCTGACCGGCGGCATGAAGGCCGCTGCACGCCGCACCACCCTTGCCGCCATCCGGAACGACGAAGCCGACCTTGTGGTGGGCACCCACGCCATCCTCAGCGAAGGCGTAGAGTTTGCCCGGCTGGGTCTTGCCGTGATCGACGAGCAGCACCGCTTTGGGGTACGGCAGCGCGGAATGCTGGCCGAAAAGGCCGCGAATCCGCACCTGCTGGTGATGAGCGCAACGCCCATTCCCCGCACGCTGGGCCTGCTCATCTACGGCGACCTTGACATCTCCATTCTGGACGAGCTGCCGCCGGGCCGCACACCGGTCAAGACCCGGTGCATCACCGGCCAAAAGCGGCGCGACCTCTACCATTTTCTCGATCAGGAGATCGGGCGCGGACGGCAGGTGTATCTGGTCTGTCCTGCCATCGAGAACACACCGGACGGCGGGCTGAACGCCGTCAAGAGCTACTACGAGGACATTGCCAAAGCCCTGCTGCCGGAGCGCCGGGTAGGCCTGATGCACGGCAAGCTCAAACCCAAGGAGAAAGCTGCCGTGATGGAGGACTTCAAAGCCGGACGGCTGGACGCACTGGTGTCCACCACCGTCATTGAGGTGGGTGTGGATGTGCCCAATGCCAGCGTAATGGTGATTGAAAACGCAGAGCGCTACGGTCTGAGCGCCCTGCACCAGCTGCGCGGCCGCGTGGGACGCGGTGCAGCGGAGAGCTGGTGCTTTCTTGTCAGCGACAACCAAAGCGAAAACGTACAAAAGCGACTGAAATTTTTGTGCAGCACCACGGACGGCTTTGCGGTGGCGCAGTACGATCTGGAGACCCGCGGCCCCGGCGACTTTTTCGGCAGCCGCCAGCACGGCCTGCCCACCCTGCAGATCGCCGACCTGATGAACGACACCCGCACCCTTCACGCCGCCCAGAGCGAGGCCGCCGCCATGCTGGCAGAAGACCCTCTGCTGGAAGCGCCGGAGCACGCGCTGCTGGAACAGCAGGTGCAGCAGATGTTTGAGAAAGCCGGAGCCATGAACTGATCCGGAGTTTTTTGCGCACAAGCAACAGCAAATGCAAAAGCCGCTGCACGGCTGGTGCAGCGGCCCCTGTTATCGAACGGAACGCTTTGCGTGCCGTTCGCCCATGCTTATCACATCGCAGAACACGCAGCGGCTTTTGGTGGAAAGCTGGGTATCCTTATGGTAGCAGCCAAAAAACCACTTGTCGTAAGTCAGCTTCAACAAAATTTTATCCAGAAAACTGTGCAGCTGGTTGGTCTCGCCGCTGGCAAGGGCGGTAAAATCCAAAAATCTGCTTGGCGCATCGTGGGTCAGCACATAATCCACTTTGTAATCGCACGCTGCAAGGTTCTCCTCACAAAAGGCGTATTCCTCCTCCGAAGGCATTTCTTCCCTCCACCAGTTCACGCCGGGTTCCCGATCCTCCACATCCTGGCTTTCCGCACCACCAAAGCACAGGTATTTTTTATTCTCCAATTCCAGCACGCTGCCGCGGCACACATGGTACACATTGCCGCCCAGTGCCTGCACCTTGCCGCCAAAGCGTTCCTCGGTGGGATACTGCTTTAAAAGGTCGTAGTTTTCGTGGCTGCCGTCCAGAAACAGCAGGGTATACGGGCGCTTGCGCAGCCAATCCAGCTTTTTCTGTTCCTCCTTGCTGTCGTCCCACACAAAGCCAAAGTCGCCCAGTACCACCACGGTATCCCGTTTGCCCAGCCAGCGCAGCTTGCCGTGCTTGAAGCGGTCGATGTCGCCGTGGGTGTCCCCTGTCAGATATACCATTCCTGTCCTCCCTGCCCGGATGTGAAATCGGCACAATAAGCCTTGTCACACCCCGCCAAACCTGTTATTATAAAGAATACAGCCTTCCGCTGTGATCTCGTTCTTATCCGGCGCACGGCGCTTGTGCCGTGCTGCCTGTTGTTTTATATTATCGCTTTTTAAAGGAATTGTCCACATGAAACGTATTTTTGCGCTGGTTTTGTCGTTCGCTGTCCTGTTCAGCTGCCTTGTGCTGCCCGCCGGGGCTATGTTCGACCCCACTCCGGTCTATCAGGTGCAGGCACAGAGTGCCTATATCGTCAACACCGATACCAATATCATCGTCTATGATAAGGACAGCACAAAGCAGGTATCCGCCGGTGGTCTGACAAAGTACATGACCATCGCCCTGCTGCTGACCAACTATGCCGACCATCTGGACGACACCTTCCAGATGCCCTTTGCCATCTCGGATTACGTTTATAACACCAACAACGCCGATATGCGCTCCAACGAGACCTTTACCTACCGCGAAGCCATGTACGCCATGCTGACCCGCAACGCCAACGAAGCCGCCATGGGCCTTGCTTATGCCCTTTCCGGCGGCGACCTCGCGGGCTGGGTGAGCCAGATGAACACCCTGTCCCAGCGCATCGGCACCACCGGCAGCACATGGACGGATGCCTGCGGCATCGACAGCGGCAACGTGACCTGTGCCGTGGATATGTACCTGATCCTGCGCTATCTGATGAGCTTTGATGCCTTTGTGGAGGTTTCCGGTGCGCCCAGCTTTACCATGCCCGCCAAAGAAAAACACCGTTCTTCGTCTGTTCTGGTCAGCCAGAACGCCGCGCTGAGCAAATCCGGCGGCGGCAAATACTACCGCAGCGCCATGCAGGGCGGCATGTGCGATGTGACCGCATTCAAAAACGACAGTGGCAATCAGAGCTATGTTTCATGGGCCAATAAGGATGGTGCCACCTATATTTTCTGCGTGATGCAAAGCCCGGACACCTGCGACGATTTCGGCTACGCCAATCGCCGCCCGGCCCTGTGCGAGACCGTGAAGCTGATGGACTGGGTGTTCGACAGCTTTTCCATTCAGGCCGCGCTGGATACCGACCTTACGCTGGCTGAGATCCCGGTGAAGTATTCCTCCGATACCAGCTCCCTGCAGCTGTATCCCGCCGACAGCATGATGACCCTGCTGCCCTCCACCGGCGACGGCAGCGTGACCCAGAAATATTTCCACCTGCCGGATCACGTGTGTGCCCCCGTCCAGCAGGGCGATGTGGTGGGCACCGTGGAGCTGAAGCTTGCCGGTGAGACCATTGGCGTGGTGGACCTGATCGCCGGGCAGGATGTCAGCCGCAACCCACTGCTGTTCACTGTGGCGCGTTTTCAGGAATTCTTAGGCAGTCTGTACCTCAAAGTTGTAATAACATTGAGTATTATTTCTATCATCATCTACTTTGCGTGGGTCCTTTTGAACAACTGGAACCGCCGCAAGCCCACCAGAAAGATCCGCCGCCGCTGAGCTTTGTACCGTTCAGCCGCATTTTGTGGAAAAGTGACGCAAAAAGCCCCGTCAGCCTTTTCAGGATGACGGGGCTTTTGGTTGCGCCAGCAGGAGTCGAACCTACGATTTGGGAGTCAAAGTCCCTTATGAATACACCTATATTTTATCGTATTCATGTTGTTTATTAGCCACATTTTTAATTGTAGTCACCTTATAAGTCACCCTATTTTTGTAAAGTGCTTTTTCAGAACTTTATTGAATTTATTTAGTGTGACGAATTATAGAGATAATCAGTATAAATTTCTTGTGCAAAATGTCTGCAAATGTTTTGACAGCTCTAAAACGTGCCGCTATACTAATACCCGTACAAGGCCGGTACAGACCGGAAGAAACCCAGAATACGAGGTAAGATTATGATTGATGCAGCAGCCCCAGAAAGCAAACTGACAATGAGCGTGCAGGAGATGGCATATCAGCTAGGCATTGGACGGAACAAGGCGTATGAGCTGGTTAAACAGCGTGATTTTCCAGCCGTGAGAATTGGCGGCAACTATCGCGTTATTTCCGACAAGCTTCCCGATTGGCTCAACAAACAGGCCGGGAAAACCTACTATTTCTAAGACCCAGACCGGGCAACTACACAACAACCATATAACACAACAAAATCTTTCACTAGGCACATGACCTAGATTCACCATACATTATGATACAAACGAACCTTTGAAAGCTCGGTGCATTTTGCATCGGGCTTTTTTGTATGCAATTTATTTTCGTTACGACTGTATTTGATTTAGGAGAATGAAGTATGTTCAAGACAACATCAGATGGTAAAAAGTGGATTATTTTTAATAATGCTTTGGCATCGTTCATCGTAAAGCATGGTGGGCGTGTCGTGTCAATCGCGCCTTTACGCGAGGATACACGGTTTTGCATCTTCTTCTTTTCGACCGATGACAAAGCAGCAGAAGCAGCCATGCGGCAATGGCTGGATAACGCACAGCACAGAGTAGACCGCCGGGACAATATAGGATGATAACCCGGCAGCGTTAATCGCTTGTATGGCCTCTATAAGAGGCTGTGAGAACTTTTTGTGTTAGATTTGACAACCTATATTGACGGAACTTTGACGCTCTATGGAGCTTAATAGAGGCATTACAGAGCATCACGCTAGAGCCTCTACAAAGCCCGTATGGGCGTTTTTGATTCATGAATGAAAGAATATGCCAGATGATACAGAACACGCCAGAGGGCAGCACAGCAGCCCTAGAGCGCGTGTCAACGAGATAGGAGTAATGATTTATGTATGGCAGAAAAAAGACCTGATTTTGATTCTTTGGAGCTTGTTTGTAGCATAGACACGTTAAGTATTTGCGTTGATGAAAGACCCGAAAGCCTAATTAGAGGCGTGAGCGAGAACAAGCGCAATAACAGCGAAACAATCAGCCTAAAGATAAACCCTAATACCTATGTGGGATATGATATTCACTCGTACAATGAATATCTGGAAGTTATGAGGAAAATTTTACAGGAAATGGAAATTGAAAAGTTTTGGTATACGCGCGTAGACTTTCGTTTTGATAGCTATACTTCTAGTTATGAAGAAACCGAAAAGTTAAACAGAGCGTTAATTATGTGCTATTGGTTTAAGCATCCCTCTAGGAATCTTTATGAAACAAAACACGGTTGGACACGGGAAAGAATGAGCTATTGCCTTAAAGACAACACGGCGGAGCTAGAAAGCTACAACAAGGCATTCCAAGAATCATCCGGCACAGTATTGTCACGGTTTGAGGTAAGAACCAAGAGTAAGACAAGGACGCTGGACACCTTTCCTTTAGATTCACGCCCAAGAGCTTATATCAAGACGTGGCAAAAGGAGCTGAAAGACTGTGCAACGCTGCTTGATTCAATGGTACAAGCACAAAATGATGTCTTGATGGATGAATACCGCAGAGGAACGGCAAAGCACCTGTATTCAAGTCCTATGGATTTTGCAAAGCATAATGTGGAGTACATCTTCACGGCGCGGCAGCTTGATGACCTCTTTGCCCAGATGGGCGTTAAAAATCCCACAACGGCAAGGTACAATTTTGTCAAGAGATATTCTAACGGAGAAACGCTATTTTTCAAGCAAAAAGACCTGATTGCATACTCAAAGCACCTTGCCAGAAAAATGGGTGCATTTTTGGTAGCAAATGACTAAAAACGCCCTTTTTGAAAAGAGCCGAAAGAGCTAGGAATCATGCGGCTTTTGTGGCACTTTTTGAGGGGTGCAATCCGGCTATAATATAGGGGAACGCGCGAGGGCATTACACGGAACACCCAGATTGGGTAAAGCCCGAAGCGCGTACCTCTTATTCATTAAACATCCTGATTCACTTCATTCAAATAAATTGGCAAAATGTGACGGTTCGAGAATTGGCACAAAAATCAGATAATCAATAACGCTTCTCGTTTGCGTATCCGAAAAGCTATTATGAATAGGAAGAATGTTATCATTCTAAAATTGACACAAAAACCTTTGAATCTTTTGCAATGCTCGTTTGAATGTCCAAAACCCTATAATGAGATGGGAAGTTGATTGACAGATTAAGACGCTGTTAAAATCAACACTAAAATCAATAAAACATTGCTTCTTCTCGTTTCAATATCCAAAAAGCATATATGAATTGGCAAAATGTAACGCTTTGAAAATCGCCTTAACAAGCAGAGAACCTTTGTATCTTCTCTGCTGAAAGTCCGATAAGCTATACTGAAAGCCCAGAGATAAGGCAGAGCAAAAGCCTTATGATTCATTTGTTGGGATTAGGCCTTTGCCTAATCCTCTAAGAAACCACGTTTTTCCGATAAAAATAACAAGCGCAGCAGCTTGTTTTTATATATGGCAGAAGTCAAGGACGGTGCAAACCGTCCTTTTTTATATGACGTTTTAACCAACTATTATTTAATTATCTAAAGATAAGGAGAAAGACTTATGAATATCATTAAGAATTTTGAAGATTTGAAATTATTAAAATCAATTCCGCTTGACACGGTTTTTGAATTTGACGGCGAGGAATGGAAAAATATTCCATATCCTTTTTATGCAGACCGCTATTTGGTCAGCGATAGCGGCAAGTCATATAGCATCAAATGGCACAGCATCATGCGTAATCATCCCAACGACAAGGGCTATTTTGGAATCAATCTTTGCAAAGATGGAGTATTCAAACGAAAGAGCATGAGCCGAACAGTTGCCCTTGCCTTTATTGAGGATACCCCGGAAAATTGGCAAGAATTGGATGTGAACCACAAGGACGAGAACCCCGCAAACAACACTGTTGATAATTTGGAATGGGTAACACATGAGCAGAATTGCAACTATGGGCATCATAATGAACGTATAGCAGCATCGAGAAAAGGCCGCAAGATGACCGCAGAGCAACGCGCCAGAATGAGCGAATTACACAGGGGTAGAGGCATTAAAGCCGTTGTGCAGATGGACAGGAACGGAAACCCCATTGCAGAGTATGAGAGCATCAAGGCAGCGGCAGAGGCTTTGAACATTGACCCCGGCAACATATCATCAGCGTGTCGAGGATACCGCCCAAGTGCAGGCGGCTTTCTGTTTGCTTACAGGGTTAGTGCAATCTAACAAAGTGAATCATCTTTCTGTTAGATTGCTGTAAATACAGGGTATACCCCACCTTTACAGATAGAACGGTTTGAAAAGGCGCATTATACCGTGTAAAGGAAGTATGTTTTTGATTTATTTTGCATTTTGTAAAGAATGTTATTGATTTAGTTTTTACGTTGTGCTATAATAGGGGTGGAGATAAACAGCAGAACGAAAGGACAGGTTAAGGTTATGGCAAACATCGCTTATGTGAGAGTATCCACGGTAGAGCAGAACGAGGCACGGCAGCTTGAAGCACTCAAGAAGCACAACATTGATAAATGGTTTTGCGAAAAGGTCAGCGGTAAAGATATGAACCGCCCACAGCTGCAAGCTATGCTCGACTATGTGCGCGAGGGCGATACTGTTTACATCCATGACTTTAGCCGCCTTGCCAGAAGCACAAAGGACTTGCTTGCCATCGTTGAGCAGTTGCAAGACAAGGGTGTGCATCTGGTATCCAACAAGGAGAATTTGGACACCAGCACCCCCACGGGAAAGTTGATGCTTACCATGATAGCGGCTATTAACGAGTTTGAGAGAGCTAATCTTTTGGAGCGTCAAAGAGAGGGCATCCAGAGCGCAAAGGAGAACGGAAAGTACAAAGGCGGTCAGGTTAAGCGCATTGACGAAAAGACCTTTACCGCAGCTTATGAGCGGTACAAGAGCCGTGAGCTGAACAAGACCCAGCTTGCAGCAGAGTTGAAGATTAGCCGCCCCACATTGGACAAGCTCTTAAAGGATAAAGGCTTGAAGTGATTCAAAATCAGACCCAGCACCCCGAAAGGGGTGCATTTTTAGTTTGCAGATTCTTTTGTACGAATTTCCAAATTTTTGATTTGCATTTTGTGCAATATGCCCCATAGTCCATAGGGAAACACCCCACGGAAAAACTATAACCGATATACGTTTTACAGACCTTGCCCCATATCGTGCCAGTTGAGCCAAAGAGCAAACCAGAGCTGAAAGAGCCATACTTTGCATATCTCTTTTCTGTTAGATTGGACAAACCAAAAGTTTTGAACTTTTTATGAACAACCTACTAACCATGCACAGAAGCAGAAAATGTAAAACGATTAACGATAACTAACCGATACAATGCAGCATCTTTTCTTGTTAGATTGAGCTAACCGACAATCAGAGCAGAAACATATAAATTCTATGTTTCCTACACATTCTAAAAATGAACGGTCATAAAAGAAAAATTTCATTACCGTATAAACCATAGATTATATAGCTTTCGTAGCATCGTTAATAATAAGGAAAAATATAGCTTTGGACGTGTTGGAGCATCAAAAAAGCCGTTGGCAGCATAGAACCACCAACGGCGAAAGACTCAATATTTTTACCAGCTAAGAGCGTCCATCTTCTTTGCCTTTTCGCTGTCAACCGTATGAACGTATGTTCTGAGCGTAAAGCTCACTGTACTATGTCCCAACTGTTCCGACACGGTTTTAATGTCCACACCTTGCCTTATGAGCTTTGTTGCGTATGTGTGCCGTAAGTCGTGCAGCCCTCTTACATCGCTGATTTGAGCACGTTTGCAAACTGCTTTGTATTCACGCCCAAGATATGCAAGATTGACCGTTTCTTTGTTGAGATTGGCAAGATAGCAATTTTTGGGGCAGTAAATCAACCGTTCTTCTAGTAGTGATTTTGTGGCATCATTAAAATATACGCGTCTGTTCTTGTTGGTTTTCGTCTTTCCTTGATAAACGTACTTTTCATTCTGTTCAATGATTGTACCGTGTACATCAATATATTTTTCCGACAAGTGAATATCAGCAGGGCACAGAGCGCAAGCCTCACCCATACGCAGCCCCGTATAAAGAATGAGCTTGTATACCCATTCGTATTGTGACATACCGACTTCACAAGCCGACAAGAAACGCTTTGCTTCATCGTCTGTAAGCGGCCTGATTTGCTTTGCATCGGTTTTGCGCTCTTTAGGCAAGACCACATTTTCACAAGGATTAGAGGTTATATCCCCCACCTTAACTGCATATTTCAGACAGGCGTTGACAATATCATACGGCTTTTTAATGGTGGAGAATGAGTTGGGCTTGCCTGTTTTTGCGTTTGGCTCATTCGTCATACGGTTCACAAGTTCGGTTTGAATCGTCTTTGTATCCAGATTGATAAGGCGATACTTGCCAAGGTACGGGATAACATAAGTGCGGATTGTTCTTTTGTTCCGCTCGTATGATTGTGTTTTCAGTCCCAGTTTACCAACATTTTCCATCCATTCGTTTACATAGTCCGCAAACCATGTCGTTTCCCTTTTGCCCTCTTTTTCCGCTGGATGTTCCCGAAGCCATTCCTTATATTTACGGTACGCTTCCGTTTCCGTCTTGCCCTCAAATTGCTTTCTCTTACCGTTGGGGAGCTGCACACGGTACATGATTTTTCCCTCTTTTGCGCCTTTTCCGGGTACAAAAGAGCCTGAGCCTTTGGCTCTACGCTGCTTTTTAACGGCCTGTTCCATGCTCAACACCTCCACAAGTCACCTTTAGTCACCTTATCAGTCACCTTATTTTTCGGGAAAGTCTCAGAAAATCCGGGATTTGATAACATTATAGCAGATTTTGCGCAGGATTGCAAAAAAGAAAGGACTTCAAAAATCATCGCAAATTCGATGGTTTCTAAAGTCCTTTATTGGTTGCGCCAGCGTGAGTCGAACACGCGGTGGGGGAGTCAAAGTCCCCTGCCTTACCGCTTGGCGATGGCGCATCATGCAAGATATTATACCATATTCTTTGTTTTTCCACAAGGGGAAGGTTCCACTTTTCCGCTTTTGCGGCGGCTCTGTGATGCCTTTTGCAGCCTGCAATTTGTGAAAAACCAATTTTTTTCATCATAGCAACAAAATACGCCCATTTTGTTGCACTTTTGTTGCATTATATGTGGTAAATATAGGATTGAATAAACCTCCTCTTCCCGGCTTTTTCGTCTACTGCCTCATGGCGGGGACATCGAGGTCTGTTCTGGTGTTTCCGTTCCCGGCAGGCACCACATCCCAATTCGTCAGGAAAGCGAGGAGTCATATGAAAAAGATCTTGAAAATGCTGGTCCTCGGTCTGCTCAGCGCTGCACTGCTCTGCTGTGCACTGCCCTCTGCCTTTGCCGCAGAAGACAAGGATTCGCAGGTCTACACCATTGGTCTGGATGCCATGGGCGGCAGCAGCTCCGCTGTGGCAGTCACCACCAATCTGAGCGGCAAACTCAGTGCCCTGCCCGCGCAGCCTACGCTGGAAGGCTACACCTTTGACGGCTGGTATACCGAGCCGGTGGGCGGCACAAAAATCAGCACCTCTACGGTGTTTACCGGTGATACCACTGTGTACGCACACTGGACCGTGAAAAATGCCACCACTTCCACCAGCACATCCACACCCGCTCAGCCGGAACAGACCGCGCAGGAATACGATGACGGCCCGGTTCTGAGCGTTCTGGCGGTAGCCGGTGCTCTGATCACCACGCTGGCCGTGGCTGCCTTTATTTAAGTCTTTCCACGCACTGTATCAATTTTATCAATAGAAAGGAAAATCTCCATGTCTACTATGAAACTGCCTGCAAACTATGCCTCCATCAGCGAAGAGGAAATGGTCTATCTGGACGGTGGTGCCAGCGACGCTTACAACAGCTTCCTGAATATCGGTAAGGTGTTCAACGCCATTGCCCGCATCTTCTCCGGTGCAAGCTCCATCATCAACAATGTCAACGTGATCTACCAGTCCTTCCTGACTCTGGGCGATCTGCTGAAGAGCTTCTGATCCGGCTTCTATTTTCATCTGTTTTTCAAGAACTGTTTCCGTTGTGGGGACAGTTCTTTTTGTTTTTAATGCATTTTCAGTCCGGTGTATCCGGCGTAATCGTTTACATCAAAAGAAACAATTTTTTTATTCTTTGGCAAAAAAATGCACAGAAAAAGCATTTTTGTTACGCTTCTGTTGCGCATGTTGTGCTAACATACAGGGTAGAAGTTTATCCATCAAACTGGCGCTGTCACGTCGAAAACTAATATATCAAATGTGGTTTTGTGGTGCGAAAATTTTCGGATTTGTCGAAAGTTTTCGTTCGCCTGATCCGACCACTTTTTGCGGGAGAAATCGATCATTATGCCGGACCGTGAACTGCGGCACATGCGCCGCACCGAATTAGTCGAGATCATTCTGGCGCTCAAGCAGAGCGAGGACCAGCTCCGGGCAGAAAACGCTGCCCTGTCTGCCCAGCTGCAGGAACGGCAGATCCATATTGAAAACGCAGGTTCCATTGCGCAGGCTGCACTGGAGCTGAACAAGGTGTTTGAAGCGGCGCAGGCTGCGGCCGATGAATACGTTGCATCGGTGCACGCAGCAAACAAAAACACCAATGCCGCCGCCAGCGCTCTGCGCGCTCAGGCGGAAGCCGAAGCCCAGCAGATCCTTGCACAGGCACAGACTGAGGCCGCGAACCTGAAGGCCCGCACCCAGCAGCAGTGCGACGCGGAAGTGGAAGCCGCCGCACGCAAGCGCGCCCAGACCGAAGCGGACTGCAAGGCAATGCTTGCCCGGACGCAGCAGGAGATCCAACAGCGCTGGGCCGCTTTTGACCACCGGGCCAGCGAACTGCTGGACGGCTATCACAGCACGGAATTCCTGCCGGAGGAGCGTGCCAAATGAAAGAGCAAAAGATCAGGTTCACGCCCATTCCATCCACAGCAGAGGTGGAAGCAGAGCGCGAACGTCTGGCCTACCGCAGCCGTTATATGCGGGTGCTGCGCAGCACGGTCTACACGCTGCTGGTGGTCGCGGCCGTTGCCGTGCTGGTGGCCACCCTGTTTCTGCCGGTGCTGCAGGTCTCCGGCGACAGCATGAACCCCACTCTGCAGGACCGGGACATCATTCTGCTGGTCAAAGGCAGCGACATGAAGACCGGCGACCTTTGCGGATTTTACTGGCAGAACAAACTTCTGCTCAAGCGCATCATCGGCCTGCCCGGTGATGTGATCGAACTGGACGAGGACGGTGTGGTCACTGTGAACGGCCAGACGCTGGATGAGCCCTATGTAGATGAACTGGCTCTGGGCGAATGCGACATCAAATTTCCCTATCAGGTGCCGGAAAACCGGTATTTCGTACTGGGTGACCATCGGGCCACCTCCATTGACAGCCGCAGCAGTGTGATCGGCTGTGTGGAAAAAAGTCAGATCGTGGGCAAGGTTTTTTTGCGGGTATGGCCTTTATCCAGCTTCTGGTTGATCCCCTAAGGAGGTTTAGGAATCATGCGGGATATTGTGAAAGAATATCAGGAAAAGTTCCGTCGGAACCACCAGCGCGCCAGACGCTATACTGCGCTGCTGCTGGCACTGGCGCTTACCACCAGCCTGTTCGTGAACTGGCAGCTGCACGGCGTGGGCATTGCCAAAACGGCCGAATATCTGTGCGGCGAGCTGGAGCACGAGCACACCGCTGCCTGCTATGAAAAGCAGCTGGTGTGCGGCTATGAGGAAGGCGAACCGGAGGACTGGAACGCTACCATGACGGACGACGGCATGTCTTTTGATGATACATTCGGCATGGATGATGATGCGTTCGGCGTGGATGCGGATGATCCCGGCATTGCAGCCTATTCCGCAGAGCCGGAGTACATCTTTGTGCCCCATGAGCACACCGACGACTGCTACCAGGAAGTGCAGGAGCTGACCTGCCTGGAAGAAGAGCACACCCACACCGACGACTGCTTTGACCCCGAGGACGGCAGCCTGATCTGTGATCTGTTCGAGCACACCCACGACGACAGCTGCTACACCACCACCTATGAGCTGGTGTGCGGTCTGGAAGAGGGCGAGCTTGTAGAAGAAGTGAACCCCGATTATGACCCGGTGGCCCTGTTTGAGGAGCCGGTGGCCGCAAAGCCCGTGGTGGTCGATCCTGTGATCGAGACCCCGGTGCACCACCACACCGATGCCTGCTACGAGGAAGTGCTGGTCTGCGGCCTGCCGGAGCATCACCACACGGTGAACTGCCTGTCCGACCCGCTGGACGGCACGCAGGACGAAGACGAATGGCTGGACAAGACCGGCACGGCCTTGTCCGGCATGTGGAACGAAGACCTGCTCACCGTGGCACAGGGTCAACTGGGCTATGAGCAGAGCGAGAAAAATTTCAAGCTTGATACCGATGACGGCGAGACCCTGCGCTACTACACCCGCTACGGCCAGTGGTACGGCAACCCCTACGGCGAGTGGGACGTGATGTTCCTGTCCTACTGCCTGAACTATGCAAATATCCCGCAGCGCGCGATCCCGCAGCGCGCCAGTACGCTGGCCCTGCGCAGCGAGCTGCGTTCCACCGGTTATCTGCTGGACCCGGACAGCGACATTGCGGCCTATGAAATGGACGCAGACATGTCTGTTACTGGCCTGCAGCCCGGTGATATCGTGTTCTATAACGCCACCACGACCGAGACGGTCGCTGTGGCAGACGAGCCGCAGATCGAGGACCTTTCCCCGGATGCTGACACCGAGCTGCTGCAGGCTTTGAGCGCCCCGGCAGCGGCCGAGCCGCAGACCGAAGAGCGCACTGTCTCGTGTGAGACCGTGGGCATCGTGTCGGCTGTGGACGAAGCTTCCGGCACGCTGACGGTCATCTCCGGCAACGTGGACGGCAAGGTGTCCGAGGTGTCCCTTGCGCCGTCCCAGCTCACCGGCATGATCCCCGTGGCATCTGTGCAGGCCGCGGAGAGCGGAGCGGATACGATGGATGGCACTGATCTTGATTTTTCAAAGATGCTGAATGGTTCTCAGTATGTAACCGATTTCAAGATTCAGAAGCTGCAGGACTCCGACTACTCTGACGTCACAGAGAGTACCGTAACCGATAAGCTTCATGGCTTTATCGATCTGCGTGATATCCCGGCTGACCGCATCAAGGACAATAATTATAAAGTATATGTCCCGATTCCAGAGGGTCTCGACAAGCTGAATAATGGCGGCGCTGAAAAAGGCAGTCTGAAGGACTCTTCTTATTCCGGCCCCAACGGAACCATCTGTGGCACCTACGAGTTCGTGCAGGATGCCGACGGAGACTGGTATGTTGTCTTTACTTATGATAAAGATTACATCAACCAGCAGGAAACGACGAAAGACAGTAAAGTCAAAACCGACGTTTCTTTCGATTTTCAGTGGGATACCGCTAAAATCAGCACAGATGAATCCAATAAGTTCACCATTAACGGCAAAGACATCACGATCACGATCAAGGATCAGAGCGAAGATAAGCCGTCCGATAAAAAGAACTATTCCCTGTCCAAGGACGCTGGCTCTCTGCGTTATGATAGTCATGATGCCTACATTGACTACACGGTCACGCTCAAATTAAAGGATGACATGGCTGCTCCTTTGACCCTGACCGATGCCTTGCGTTGTCCTGCCAATGCCGACTTCCAGTATACTGGTACGCCGGATGTTTCTGGTTCGAACGGTGCGTCCAACACGACCGTTTCCTGGACGGATGGGACTGACTCCAGCACAAAAACCATCACACTGGGACAGAAGGGCGAGACCCTCGCTGCAGGAACCTATACGATCACCTATCAGGTAAAGGCTACTAACTTCGGCAATGTTGACTACGTCAACAACGAGAAGGTCAAAAACACTGTCACTTTTAAGGACACCAGTAAAACGAAAGAGACCTCTCTCACCACAAAATTGATCGACAAGTCCGGCAAGCTTGAGAATGGCGAGATCATCTGGACCGTGAAGATCAATATCGATCAGGATGACACCTCTCTGCGCTATCTGCCGAAAGATGCCAAGTTTACTGATACGCTTCCTGATGATCCCGTTGACAATAAGATCACCGTCACGAAGGATGGAAAATCCACCGATGTCACACTGGACAACACCATCTATGACAGCAGCAGCAAGCTGCTTACTTACCCTCTGGATGAAGGTTTCCATTCTTACGAGATCACCTACCGTACCAAAGCACCTGAAAACACCTCTGAATCCGAGACAATCGTCAATAACACCGGTGAGATCGATGGTACCGGCATCAATGGTTCCGACTCTTTCAACGTGAAAATTCCTTCTACCCTGCTGAGTAAGCACTTGGAAAACGGCAGTCATGATACCCAAACCGCAACTATGGATTGGGTCACAACTGTCAATGCAATAGACCTTAACACCCTCGTCTATTACGATTGGAGCAGCACCCGCTGGGATGCCGACACTTCCAATAGCGTCCGCCTGCAGCAAATCGTTGCTAACAGCGTACACGTTTTTGATGCATCCGATCTTGAAGTAACCGACAAGGTGACCATCAACTATCAGTATTCGCGCACCGAAAACGGTGTTGAAGTCGGACTGTTCTCGGTAGATTTCAAAGAAAAGAACATTCAGGGGCCTGCAACCATCAAATATCAGACCACAGCCAATTTGTCTTGGGTGGCATCTGGCACACGCTGTCAGATCACGAACTACGGACAGCTGAATCAGGGCGATATTGTTTCGGATGTGTATGATTTCACAAACTCTTCCGAGCAGCGTAAATACTTCCGGAAGATTGCAGGCGATTCCAGCAACTGGAACAAAACAGAAGACACCATCACCCTGAAACCCGGACAGAAGATTCCGTGGACGATCGCTATAAACGATACCACGGATGAGGGTCTTGTATGGGATGCTGAAAAAGACAAAGAATGGGTCGTTAAGGACCTCATCCCTGCCGGCCTGAATCTGGATGAGAGCAGCGTCCGGGTCGAGCTGAACGGTAACGCAGTTTCAAGCAATTACTATACCGTTTCTGCTGAAAAGCAGGCAGACGGCAGCACCAAACTGGTGGTCACTCTTCAGCCGGAGTGCTATACGCTTACAGTCAATGGGAACAAAACGCTCAGCAAACGTGTTTTTATCACCTACGACACCACACTGGACCCTGATAACACAGAGGTCTGGAACGGTGGCAATGTTGCCTCCTTTGTCAACAACGCTACGTTCGAGCGGAACGGCGAACAGAGCGGCAGTGATTCCTTTAAGGAAACTGTCACCCGAAATGTTGTGGGCAAACACGGCAACTATGATGAAGCAACCGGCCTTCTGACCTATCAGGTACAGGTCAATCCTAACAGCGTCACACTGAACAATGGCGTGTCGTTGACTCTGTATGATTTCATGTCTGTTCCGGATGGTCTGTACAGCAAAGATGGTACCACCTCCGACCGTGTAACATTGGCAGGTGTCTCTGTCTTTGAGGGTGAGCTGCAGGCAGATGGCTCTCTGGAAGCAACGACTTTCCTCAAGGATCTCGCCCCGATTGAAGGAGATTACGACAGCAGCTCTGCTCCGAATAACGTTACTGAGAATACCTACTACACCAAACGGAATAAGGATCGAAACCAGATTCAAGTCTGGACGAAGGTACCAGACGGCAAGGCTTTGGTTCTGGTTTTCCACTATACGGTCAATACCAAGAATCTGCCCGCTAAGAACTATAAGTTCAAGAATACCGTGCAGTTGGAGGGCTATAATTCTTACGTCGATGAAAATGTAGATTTCACGAGCGATTCTTCCGGTAACGCAGGCATCGATTTCAACACCAACAATGTTACGATCGTGAAGTACTCCGGTACCCAGAGCAATCTGCTGTCGGATGCAAAGTTCCAGCTGGAAGCCTATGATAATGGCCAATGGACTGATGTAAAGCAGTATGTCACCTCTCAGAGCGGCAATTCCGTCATGTCCGGTCTTACGCAGGATACGCTTTACCGTCTGCATGAAACCGCTGCGCCGGAAGGTTACCTGCTGCCAGACCCCACTCCGTATCACTATTTTGTCATTTCCAAAAATGCCTATACCTTGCCGACAGATTCGGGCTTTGTCGAAGGCCGTGACTCCTTCGCCCTCTACAAGCTGGGGGAAAATGAGTCGTTCGGAAGCTTTTACTACTACTGCAACAATGCCCGTAACCCGGACTATGTGAAGGAAGGCGACCTGCTGGTCAAGAAGGCGTGGAAGAACTTTGATGGCACCGATATCACGGATACATCAAAGCTTCCGGAGATCGTGGTCACGCTGACGAAGCATGTGACGAACCCCGGACACCGTATCCTTCTGCAGTGCGATGGACAGCCAACAATCATCTTTGCCAAGGACATCAACGATGGCGGTAGTGTTTTACTTACTACTCGCGCGGATTTCTACAATGCATGGGCCAGCAGTTTACCCGAGGGTGTGACCATAACCAACACCGGAGAAACAGCACCTGATCGGACCCCCATTTACAAAATCAGTAATATCACCTCTGACATTGTGATCAAGAATCAAAATATCTATTACAATCAAGGTTCCTGTGAAAATGTGGATGACGGTACTCCCATCACCGGCACGACCGACACCGAAGTCGGCAAAGTTACGCTGAACAGCAGAAATGGCTGGTCTGCCCGTTTTGAAAACCTTGAGATTGACGACGGCATCACTTATACTATAAAAGAGATGTCCGTAGAAGGTTACACCGTGTCCTACACGCTGAACAACGAAGCTCTGGAGGCCGGTGCATCCTTTGCGCTGGGCAAGAACACCGGCAGCAACGGCAACGGCGATACCATCGTCATCACCAACACCGCCGAAGAATCCGGCGGCTACGTACTTCCCTCTACCGGCGGGGCCGGTACCAAACTGTATACAGCAGGCGGCGGCGCGCTGATGCTTGCCGCTCTGGTGTGCGGGGTTTGCAGAAAGCGCAGACGCGAGAGGAGGGAACGTTAAAAAGCCTGCATCCTTCCTGACACGGCGGCAAAATTGATTCTGCGCCGGAAGCAGACCCTGAAAATAGGAATCAGAAAAATCAGAAAAACTTGAAAGGAGACTTTCGCAAATCATGATGAAGAAAGCAATCAAAAAGCTGCTGGCCGCACTGCTGGCAGTTGCCATGCTGTGTGCCATGGCAGTACCCGCGCTGGCGACGGATGATGCTGCTGGCGCTGCTGCCACCACTGGCGAGGGTGAAATTACCATTGATAACGTTGTTACTGGTCATACCTATAAACTTTACCGCATTCTGGATCTGGAATATCACGCAGATACCAAGTCTTACCGTTATACGGCGAATAAAACTTGGAAAGCCTTCATTACATCCCGAGGAGATGACTTGAAGTTAGATGATAAAACCGGTGCTGTTACTTGGGAAAATGAAGATACCGCCGATAATGGCACTGCTATTCAGGCATTTGCAAATGCTGCCGGCACTTATGCTAAAGATAACAACATCACCGAAGAGAAGAAGATCACGGCAGGTGAGACTACGTACCATAGCACCAGCATTACCTTTAGTAACCTGCCCCTCGGCTGGTATCTGGTGGTTTCTGACCTGAACAATGGCGCTATCTGCTCGCTTGGTACCACCGCAAAAAAAGTGACCATCAAGGAAAAGAACGGCGAGCCCACCATTGACAAGTATGTTTTTGAAAATGGTGTCACTCACGGTGGATATAGCAACGATGCCAGCGTTGGCGATACGGTAAAATTCCAGATCGACGTTGCAGTGTTTGACGGTCAGCCCCATAACTACGTCATTCACGATGCTATGAGTGCTGGTCTGACCTTCGATATAGACTCTGTTGTGGTTACTCGTTATCGCGCAACCGATGCTGGACGCCCGGGTTCTGATATTCCGCTAGACACATTAGTCAAGGGTCATGACTACACTGTTAAAAAGACCGATACTTGCGCTGCTAGCGCGGAAATCACCGACTGTACCTTTGAGATTAAATTCAAGGATGACGCTTTGAAAGCCAACGATATTATCACGGTTCAGTACACCGCTACTGTCAACGAAAACGCTGTGATCGGCGTTGAGGGCAACCCCAACAAAACCATTCTGGAGTACAACAACAAGTACACTGCACCCTCCACCACCAAGACCTACGTTTGGGAGATGGGCGTGCACAAGTACACCATGCTCAACAATGTGGACACCCCGCTGGCAGATGCGGAGTTCAAGCTGTATAAGGGCGCTGACGCAAACAAGAAGTACGCGTCCTTCTCTACCGCCAACACCGTGGATGGTACTTCCGTCTACAAGCTGACTGGCTGGGTGGACAGTGAAACCGCTGCCACCGCCGTTGTTACCCCCGCTTCCGGCAACATCAAGCTGGAAGGTCTGGACGCTGGCACCTATTATCTGGAGGAGACCAAGGCTCCTGTTGGCTACAACAAGCTGACCGATCCTATTACGGTTGTGATCGATCGCGGCACTCTGCCCACTAAGGCAGGTGAATCCGTTTCTTACACTGTTAAGTACGGCGAGACTACTGCCGCCGACCATATTGTTCGCGTTGAGAACAAGGCCGGTGTGGAGTTGCCCTCCACCGGCGGCATGGGCACTACCCTGTTCTATGTGGTCGGCGGCGGCCTGATGGTTGCGGCCATCGTTCTGCTGGTCACCAAGAAGCGCATGGAGAACAAGTAAGCTCCATTTCCCCCAAGAACCCGGAGCAAAGGGGCCGCAAGGCCCCCGCTCCTATCCTTATAACATTAGGGAGTAGCCCATGAAAAAGAACAAAAGCACCATCATCCTGATCCTCGTCTTTTTCGTGGGTCTATCCGTGATGTTATACCCTACCATCAGCGATTACGTCAACCAGCTGCATCAGTCCCGTGCTGTGGCCACCTATGCCGAGGACGTGGACAAGCTGACCGATGCCGACTACTCCGCCTATTTCGAGGCGGCAGATGCGTTCAATGCGCAGATCGCCGCCGACCCGGACGCGTTGTATTTTCCGCAGCGCTTTCCCACCTACGAAAGCACGCTGGATGTGACCGGCACCGGCATTATGGGCTACATCACCATTGAAAAGATCGGTGTGGAGCTGCCCATCTACCACGGCACCAGCGATAGCGTGCTGCAGATCGCCGCAGGCCACTTGGAGGGCACCAGCCTGCCGGTGGGCGGCAAGAGCACCCATGCGGTCATTTCGGCTCACCGCGGCCTGCCCAGCGCCAAGCTGTTCACCAATCTCGACCGGCTGGAAGTGGGCGATACCTTTACCATCACCGTGCTGGACCGCGTGCTCACCTACGAGGTGGACAACATCTCCATCGTTCTGCCCACCGAGACGGACAACCTCAAGGTGGTGGACGGCAAGGATTACGTCACCCTGATGACCTGCACCCCCTACGGCATCAACACGCACCGCCTGCTGGTGCGAGGATGCCGCATCACCACGCCGGACAAGCTCAAGCACATCCGTGTAACAGCCGATGCCGTCAAGATCGAACCTATCATCACAGCCCCCATCATGGCACTGCCCCTGCTGCTGGTGCTGCTGCTCTGGCTGCTGTTCTCCAACCGCAAACGCAAATCTACAAGAGGTGAAAAACATGAAACGCACTGATCTCAAAAAGCACGCTGCGGCCCTGCTTTTGGTGCTGTGCCTTCTGGTAACAAGTGCGCTGCCTGCCCTTGCCACCAGCGCAAACATCAAGCTGGTGGACAGCAGCGGCAATCCCACTACCGGCACCATCCGCGTTACGCTGTACGACAGCGCCAACGATAAGGCGCTGAGCGGCGGCAAGCTCACTTTGTACCGTGTGGCCGAGGTAAAGCGCAAAAACGGCGACCTGAGCTACGAATACTGCGGCGATTTCTACGGCTGCGGTATTGCGCTGGGTGATTTGACTGACAGCACCCTTGCGGCCCAGCTGCAGGAGTATCTGCCCCAAAGCGCCGAAGGCACTGCGAAGACCATTGACGAGGACGGCAGCGTGACCTTCCGTGATCTGGAACTGGGACTGTATCTGATCGTGCAGACCGAGGCTTCCAAGGGCTATGAGCCGATCAATCCGTTCCTTGTCTCTCTGCCCATGGCGGAGGATGGCAAGTGGAATTATGCGGTGGATGCCAGCCCCAAGGTGGGTGCTTACACCCCCACCAAGCCGGACACGCCGCCTACGCCCCCTACCCCGCCTACGCCGCCGGATACGCCCGATCATCCTGATACGCCTACCCCGCCGGACAACCCGGATAACCCGGTCTCTCCCGGTAATCCGGACAATCCCGTGGCTCCGGGCCACCCGGATCATCCGGTAGCACCCGGTAATCCAGACAGCCCCGTTCTGCCGGGCCACCCGGATAACCCGGTAATGACCGGTCTGCCGCAGACCGGTCAGCTGAACTGGCCCGTGCCGGTGCTGGCTGTCAGCGGTGTGGTGCTGTTTGCATTCGGCTGGGCGCTGGATCGCAAATACCGCACAGTATAATTTTCTTTTGATACAACAAAGAGGACCCGATGCAGATGCATCGGGTCCTCTTTTTCGGTTTCTTTTATGCAGTCATGGTTTACTGCTGCTGTGCCTGCTCGGCGCGCTTGGCTTCCAGCGCCAGAATGGCATCGCGGCGGCTCAGGTTGATGCGGCCCTGCTGGTCGATGTCGGTCACCTTGACAACGATGGCATCGCCCACAGCCACCACATCCTCCACGCGCTCCACACGCTTGGTGTCCAGCTTGGAGATGTGCACCAGACCTTCCTTGCCCGGTGCGATCTCAACGAAGGCACCAAAGTTCATCAGGCGGGTCACTTTGCCCTTGTAGATGGCACCGATCTCGGGGTCCTCCACAATGGTCTTGATGGTAAAGATGGCGCGCTTTGCGTCCTCCTGATCTACAGCGGAGACGAACACATGGCCGTCCTCCTGCACGTCGATCTTGCAGTTGCAGGTAGCGCAGATGTCCTGAATGACCTTGCCGCCCTTACCGATCACGTCCTTGATCTTATCGGTGGGGATCATCATGCTGAACATCTTGGGTGCGTAGCGGCTCAGCTCATGGCGGGGCTCTGCGATCACCGGCTTGATGATCTCGTCCAGAATATACAGGCGGCCCTTGCGGCACTTCTCAAAGGCCTCGGCAATGATGTCGTAGGTCAGGCCATCGATCTTGATGTCCATCTGGATGGCAGTGATGCCCTTGCGGGTGCCGCCCACCTTGAAGTCCATATCGCCGTGGAAGTCCTCCACGCCCTGAATGTCCAGCATGGTCATCCAGCGGTCGCCCTCGGTGATCAGGCCGCAGGAAATGCCGGCAACGGGTGCCTTGATGGGCACGCCTGCATCCATCAGGGCCAGCGTAGAGCCGCAGATGGATGCCTGAGAGGTGGAACCGTTGGAGGAGAGCACCTCAGACACGCAGCGGATGGTGTAGGGGAACTCTTCCAGAGAGGGCAGCACGGGCACCAGAGCACGCTCTGCCAGTGCGCCATGGCCGATCTCGCGGCGGCCGGGGCTGCGCGGTGCGCGGGCCTCGCCCACAGAGTACGGCGGGAAGTTGTAGTGATGGATATAGCGCTTGGTCTGCTCGTCGGTCAGGTCGTCCATGAGCTGGTTGTCCTTGGTGCCGCCCAGAGTGCAGGTGGTCAGCACCTGCGTCTGGCCGCGGGTGAACATGCCGGAGCCGTGCACGCGGGGCAGGATGCCCACTTCGGCAGCCAGCGGGCGGATCTCGTTGATGCCGCGGCCGTCCACGCGCTTGCCCTCGTCCAGCAGCCAGCGGCGCACCACGAACTTCTGCATCTTGTAGCTGACCAGATCAAGGTCTGCAGCGGTCAGGTCGGGGTACTCCTCGGCGATCTTGTCCATGATGGGCAGCAGAGCGGCATCGCGCACATTCTTGTCGTCGGTGTCCATAGCGGCCTTGAAGTCGTCCAGATACTTGTTCTGGATGGCATGGAACACGTCCATATCCAGACCCACCACCTGAAAATCGATCTTCGGCTTACCGCGCTCAGCCACGATGCGGTTGATGAACTCAATGATCTTCTTGATCTCCACGTGAGCGGCCTTGATGGCGTTCAGCATGGTGTCCTCGTCCACCTCGTTGGCACCGGCCTCGATCATCACGATCTTATCCATGGTGGCGGCAACGGTCAGGGCAAGGTCGCTCACCTTGCGCTGCTCCTGCGTGGGGTTCAGCACGATCTCGCCGTCCACCAGACCCACCTGCACGCCGCCGATGGGGCCGTTCCACGGGATGTCGGACACGGCAGTGACCAGAGAAGCACCGATCATACCGGCGATTTCAGGGCTGCAGTCGGGGTCCAGACTCATGACGGTCATGGTGATGCACACGTCGTTGCGCATTTCCTTGGGGAACAGCGGGCGCATGGGGCGGTCCACCACGCGGCTGGTCAGGATGGCGCGCTCACCGGGGCGGCCCTCACGGCGCATAAAGCTGCCGGGGATGCGGCCTGCGGCGTAGAGCTTTTCCTCATACTCCACGTTCAGGGGGAAGAAATCCACGCCCTCGCGGGGCTTGGGGCTCATGACCACATTGCACATCACGCAGGTCTCACCGTAGCGGATCAGCGCACTGGCGTTGGACAGACCGCACATTTTGCCCATTTCTACCTTGAACGGGCGGCCTGCCAGCATGGTCTCGTAGACCTTGTAGTTTTCAAAGGTCTCTCTGCGGGAACCAAATTCAATTGCCATTGTTTTTGCCTCCTTGTTTTTTCGGATTTTTTCTATCCAAAAGGCGGTGGCACGCGCATCATAGCAATAAATCCAGCGTCCGTACCGTTCACATCCGGTTTTGTTTGAGATATTTCCCCCACCGGGGGAATGTCTCTGCCGTTGATGTGAGCCGTCCGCGCCATGAAAAAGCATTCGGGGCACAGGCGTTCGATTTACTGCTGCAATACGCAGCCGCTGCCATTTGTATACAAAAGCAAAAGGCAGGCACCTTTGCGGTACCTGCCCTCTGTTTAAATTACTTACGCAGACCCAGAGTTGCGATCAGAGCACGGTAACGCTCGATGTCCTTCTTCTGGAGATAAGCCAGCAGATTGCGGCGGCGGCCAACCATCTTCATCAGGCCGCGGCGGCTGTGGTGATCGTTCGGGTTCTTCTTCAGGTGCTCGTTCAGCTCGTTGATGTGAGCGGTCAGCAGAGCGACCTGCACTTCGGGAGAGCCAGTGTCCTTCTCGGTCAGAGCGACTTTGGCCATAACTTCCTGCTTGTTCATAGTACCATACCTCTTTATAAAATTTTATGTGCCAATGGAACAGCGGCGGGAAACGGCATTCCCAAAAAGCGGGCATACTCCCAACCCCGTACCACGGTAACAGATACAGTATACCAGAACCCTGTGCAAAATGCAAGGATATTTTTTGCATCCTGCCTTTATTTTTTTACGTACTGGTGCCAGTACAGCTGCACCTCCGGCAGCTTCTTTTTGCGCAGCAGAACTGCGGTGGGGATCAGATACAGCAGCACCGAAAGCAGCATGGATGCATCGTAGCCGCTCACCGCATCGGCCACGGTAGTGGTGCCGTACAGCCCACCGATGAGCATGGACGAAATATCCATGGCACCGTGCAGGAATACCGTCACCCACAAATTGCCGGTGCGGAAGTAGATCGCCGCAAAAAGAGTGCCCAGCGATGCTGCAAACACGCACTGCATCAGCACACCGAACGGTGCCGAACTGAGGATATTGGTCAGGTGCGCCGCACCAAACAGCACACCGGACAAAAGGCAGGCCTTCCACACACCGGCGCGGCTGGTGCCAAAGTGCTCCAGCAGGGTCTGGGCAATGACACCGCGGAAGATGAATTCCTCGGCCACACCCACCATGGCCATGCTGACAAGGAAGGTGCAGATGCGTGCCGCAGGCTGCAGCACGCCGTTCTCCGGCCGGCCCAGCACCAGCGAACCAAAGGCATTGTAGCCAATGAACACCAGCGGGTACATGCCCACCAGCAGGCCATTGAAAAAGCCGCTGCCGCGGCGGCGCAGCAGCCCGGCACGGTCTGTCCGTACCAGAAACAGCACTGCCACCATGGCCCCCACCAGCTCCTGCAGAGTGCTGTAGAGGTATGTATCAATGGACGCAAAATCCGTCCGGAAAAGAACCAATGCAATGGTAAAGACCAGATCTGTTACAAACAGGCTTGCCAGAAAAATCACTTCTGCCAGAACGCAGAATAAGATCGGGTGCGCTTTGCGCAGTCGTTTGAGCATGGGATACCCTCCTGAATCGTTGATGGTACTATTCTAGCACACTTTACCTTAAAACGATATAGCACACGCAAAAAAGGCAGTTTTCCCTTCTGCTGTGCGGCAAAGCGTTCACTTTTTCAAAACAAAGATCTGTTCAAACTCCTGCGTTGCCAGCAGCGAAACATCCTCATAGCCGCCCTGCCGGGCAACGTTCCACGCAGTTTCCATGTTCTGGGCCGTGATCTGCTCCACCTGTTCTGCCGTCACGAACTGCCACAGCCCCCGGCCTCCAATGAACAGCACCAGCGTATCATTTTCGCCGGTGTTATACTGCACCAGCAGCTCACTGGAATCGTCCGGCACCACACAGACCTCCTGAAATTTGAGAAGCTCCTGCACGCCGGAGGTGAAACTGCCAAGGTCCCCGGTAATATCCACGCAGGCGGCTTGACTGTATTGTTCCAGTTCTTTGTCTATCTTATAAGTACCGCTGTACATGCGCTCCGGCTCGATCACAAATGCAAGCACGACCATTGCAAGGCACACGATCTGCAGAACGCGCTTTCTGGTGCCTGCACGCAGCGTATCCAGAATGGAGAAAAGGCCGCAGCCACAAAACAGCGCTTCCAGCGGCTGCAGATGATACACATACCGCAGCGACTTATACGGCGAGATCACCGCGATAACCAGAAATGCAGCAAGCGCCGGGACCGCGATCAGCTTGACATCCCCGGGGATCAGCGTAGTGCCGCGCAACTTGCCCGGCAGCCAGCGCTGCCCCAGCTTCGTCAGGACCAGCACGGCCATAATGCCTGCGCCTACAGCAAAACCGACGATGCTCCAGCCGATCAGCTCCAGCGGGCCTTTGGGGTACTGCGCCAGATCCAGCAGATTGTTTGCTGTTGACTCCAGCGAAACCGTATCCTGCGAGTGCAGCTGTGCATACCAGCACGGAAAGGTGAGCAGCATTCCGCCAACGCCCGCAAGCGCCGGAAGCGAAAATGCAGCAGCATTTTTCCATTCGCGCCGGAACATCAGGTAAAGGTCATATGCTGCGCACAGCAGGAAGGCATAGACCACAAAGAAATACTGGGTCATCATGCCAAGATAGATGGTTATACCGATCAGAAGATATTTGGGCACAGACGGCCTGCGAAGAGACTTTGCCACCAGCAGCGCAAGCAGGATCGTCAGCAAGGTCATGAGCATATACATGCGCACCATCGTCACATTCGAGATCATTTCACGGTTGAACGCATACAATGCACAGACGAACAATGCTTTTTTCCAGTCCGCAAACAGCTCCATGCCCAGCGCATACAGCGCTGCCAGCGTGCCGCCCAGCAGCACAAAATTCATCCCCAGACCCGTCCATTTTGTAAAACTGCCCGGAAATAATGAGCACACCGTGTGCAGCAAAAAGTAGAACAGCGGCGGATGAACGTCCTGCGTCTGGTTATAGTAGACCGACGCATAGTCGAACCGTGTGCTTCCCTGCGGGGCAACATAATTCAGAAACTCGCTCTGCGTGAACACTGCCTCCGGCAGCTTGCCGTTTGCCACCTGTTCTCCACCATGGAGCCAGCTTAAAAACGGAACATAACTGCTGTTTGCAAGGCCGTAGGAGTAGATCTCATCCAGAAAGAACCCCTCTTTCCGCACAGCCCACCAGCCGCAAAGGCAGATCAGAACGATCATAAAAAGCGCGACCGCCCGTTTTTTCTTTTTTATTTCCTGCATAGTTTCTGTTTTTCCTCGCTTTTTTTGTCCGTTCTGCAGCCAAATATAGCTTTGCTTTTCCAGTATATCATATTTAGAACACAAGTCAAAACTTTTCGGGTTGCAGATCCCGCTGCTCCTAGCAGCTTGCACCCTGTTAGACATTCCTAGCCGGTGGGACCCGCGGGCTAAACAAAGCCATATTATGGCTTTGTTTGCGGTGCTTCGCACCGCCGCCCTGTTCAAATCCCGCACAGAGACAAAAAAAGAACCAGTACACGAATGTGTACTGGTTCTTTTTGGTCGGAGCAGCGGGATTTGAACCCACGGCCTCCTCGTCCCGAACGAGGCGCGCTACCAACTGCGCTATGCC
>ENA-ORCN01000449-ORCN01000449.1-human-gut-metagenome-genome-assembly--contig:-NODE-449-length-34844-cov-12.251848_pt1 | contig 34844 bp, 32 predicted proteins | sample MGYA00242984_ERZ507984 | MGnify/ENA primary metagenome ERZ507984 (study PRJEB26167, sample SAMN06115395) | human gut metagenome | host: Homo sapiens | place: China:Hubei | collected 2016-05-19... | reverse complement strand
GGGTCTGCTCCTTCATACCGTCCAGCACGCCCCGGGCCAACTTTTCAATTGCCTGCGGATGATCGCCGGTGGGCTTAAACTTGCTGTGTAGCTTAAACTGTTCCATTCTCGCTCCCGTCTGCCCGCATAGAAGGCGTGCAAACACTTTTGTCAAAAACTGTATATACAGTGTTTATTATACACGGTCATACCGCCAAATACAACTGGTTATCCTGCCAATTTTGAACAAATGTTCCCCTGGCTTTTTGTCCATTTCGGCAAATTTTGCGCCCCCGGTGCGCGGGCTTTACTTTTGGCGTTCAATCCGTTATAATGAGCGTATGAAAGAAAAGCAAATCACCCCCGGCGATGCCGGTCGGCGGCTGGACCGCTACCTGGGGCGCACCTTTCCCTCTCTGCCCCGGTCGCTGATGTATAAGGAAATACGCAAAAAGAATATTAAGGTCAATAAAAAGCGCTGCACCCCGGAGCAGGTACTCTCTGCCGGTGACCGAGTGACCCTGTATCTACCGGACGATGTGCTGGCGGAAAAGACGGTGTATTATGACTTTCTCTCCGCCTCCAAGGCCCTGGATGTGGTGTACGAGGACGAGAACCTATTGATCCTCAACAAGCCCCAGGGGCTGCTTTGCCACCCAAACGGCAAGGAGTATGTAGACACGCTGATTGCCCGGGTCAAACGCTATTTATATGAGCGCAATCAGTGGTCGCCGGAGGACTCCGGCTTTGCCCCGGCGCTGGCCAACCGTATTGACCGCAACACCGGCGGGCTGGTGATTGCCGCCAAGACCGCCCCGGCACTGCGGGAAATAACGGCGCTGATACGGGAGCGCAAGATTGAAAAATTCTACCTGACCGTCACGGAAGGGATCCCGCCCAAAGCAGCGGACACCCTCACCGCTTACCTGCACAAGGACGAGAAAAAGAACAAGGTCACCTTGTATGACGCGCCCGCCCCCGACCGCATGGCATGCAAAACCGGTTACCGCGTGCTGGACACCAAGGCTAACCGGGCGCTGCTGGAGGTAGAGCTTTTCACCGGGCGCACCCACCAAATTCGTGCGCAACTGGCAGGCATAGGCTGCCCCCTGGCCGGGGACGGTAAGTACGGCAACACGCACGGCCGCTACCGCCAGGCGCTACTCAGCTACAAGCTGATCTTCCATGTGCCGGCGGACTACACCATTGAAAACTTGGACGGCAAGGTGTTCACCGCAGACACCCGACCCATCACGCAAATCTTTACTGGAGATGATTCAAATGAAAGATAAGTTTATTCGCATTCTGTCCCCAATGACCCTGGCGGTTGTGATCCTGCTGGACCTGGCGGTGATTGGCTATGGTGTCTTTGCCGTCTATCGGCTGACTCAGGTGCGCACCGGCATGACCGTAATCTTTGCTATCATTGAGATCGCAGCCATTGTGATCGCCGTGCTCACCACCAAGGAGACGGTAAAGAACGGCCTGCTGCTACGCGCCACGGACTTTGAATTTACCGGCATGGATAAAGACAATGTGTACGCCTACAATCAGATCAAGGACATTACCGGCTACAAGGACGAAGCACCCAGTCTGGTCAAGAACTTTATTGACCGGCACGCAGTGCTGACCCTGACCCTGACGGACGACACCACGGTGCTGCTGGACCTGGGGCTGTGCCAAAAGCGCACCTTGGAAGCTGTGCAAAAAGCCCTATGCGAACGCTGCGGCGTGGATTACCAACCCCCTACCGTTAAGACCAAGCTGGAATTCAAATCCCTGCGCAAGCGGGGCGAGACGGAAAAAGCAGAAAAACAGTCCGACACCGCAGAAGCCCCCACAACCGCAGACCAGCAGGACGACACTGTGAAATAAGCCTAAAATGTTCAAAGCGCACGGCCAAAACCGTGCGCTTTTTCTATACCTATTATATAATATAAAGCGCCTATGCGTTATCCCGCATTAGGGTAATACTTTGCAGCACCAAAAAGGCCACCGCCAGCACCCGCAGCACAAGAATGAGGATCTGCATAGCCCGAATAGTCTGCTGAAAGGCAGACAGCACGCGAATATCCTTTACATAATGGGTCTTCACACTTACACCTCCAATACCACGCCGTGGGCCACGCCGGGAATGGAGTTGCCCTGCTTGGTGCTGGTGGGCGACATCAGCGCGCCGGTGGCCACAAACAGCACCTTGCGCAGCGCACCCTGCTCCATTTTCTTCAAAATATGACTGCACAGCACCGAGCCGCCGCAGCCACAGCCGGAGCCGCCTGCATTCACATCCTGACTCTTGAGATCATAGATCATCATACCACAGTCCTTGTGGTGACCCGCCAGTTGAATACCCCAATCCTGCTCCATCAGCTGGTACAGCAGCTTGGTGCCCACTGCGCCCAAGTCCCCGGTGACAATTTGATCGTAGTCTGCCGGGGTGGTGGCGCTGTCCTCCATCAGGTCATGAATGGTGCGGGCAGCCGCCGGCGCCATGGCTGCGCCCATATTGCCGGCATCCGTAATGCCATAATCAGTAATGGTACCAATATGCACCGCCCGTATACGCACGCCCTCACCCTTGCTTTCCAACACTGCACTGCCGGCGCCGGTCACCGTCCACTGGGCACTGGGCGGCCGCTGGCCGCCATACTCCAGAGGAAAGCGAAATTGCCGCTCACTGGAGCAAAAATGGCTGGAGGTCCCTGCCACACAGCACTTGGCCCCGGCATCAATAAGCATAGCCCCCACACCCAGGGACAACGCCATGGTAGAACAGGCGCCATACAATCCAATGGCAGGAATGTCCAAATCCTTAATGGCAAAAGCAGAGCCCATACATTGATCCAGCAGGTCGCCGCTTAGGATAAAATCCACATCGGACGGACTTTTGCCCGCTGCCGACAGCGCCCGCAAAATGGCATCCCGTAGCATGGCGGACTCGGCCAGTTCAAAGGACTGCTGCCCCATGGTGGTATCGGCAAACACCGCGTCAAAGTCTCCGCCCAAAGGGCCTTCTCCCTCTTTTTTACCTGCCACGCCGGCGTGACCGGTAATCACCGGCGGATCTGCAAAGGAGACGGTCTTTCCTTTTTTGTGCATAAAAAAACACCTCGGATATAGTATATCCGAGATGTTGTACTTTATCGCTTAGCCAAGAATTTCTTTTAAGATCTTGGTAACCTCCGCCGCCGGTGCCTTGCCGCGTAACGCGCGCATACACTGGCCGATCAGGAAGTTGAAGGAAGCAGCCTTGCCGCCCTTGTACTCATTGACGGCTTTTTCATTCTGTGCCAGCACATCCTCGACCACCTTGCGAATGGCGCCGGTGTCGCTGACCATTTCCATTTTGTTCTGCTTCACATATTCGTCCGGATCCACATTGTCTGTAAACACGGCAGCCAGCACTTTCTTAGCGCTGTCCCGGCTGATCTTGTTGCCATTTTGCAGCTGAATGATACGACCCAGAGCGTCCGGGTTAAAGTGCATATCCTCCGGCAGGGTTTGGCTGTCGTTAAGCAGCTTCATCACCTCGCCCATAATCCAGTGGGCGCTGTCCTTGGGATTGCCGGTGATCTCCACCGTGCGCTCAAACAGCCGCACATAAGATACAGAAGAGCAAATCATATCCGTATCATAATCCGTCAAGCCATACTCGCTCTTATACCGAGCCTTTTTGGCCTCCGGCAGTTCCGGCAACTGCTGACGAATGGTGTCAATGTATTCGTCCGACAATTCGATGGGCGGCAGATCCGGCTCCGGGAAGTACTTATAATCCTGTGCGTCCTCCTTGCTGCGCATAGCGTAGCTGGTGCCCTTGGCGTCATCCCAACGGCGGGTCTCCTGCGTTACGGCGCCACCGTCCTCGATCACCTCGATCTGGCGCTGGGCCTCGCTCTCAATGGCGTTATGAATGGCGCGGAAGGAGTTAATATTTTTCATCTCCGTGCGGGTGCCGCACTCAGCAGCGCCCACCGGCATCACAGACACATTTACATCCGCCCGCAGAGAGCCCTCCTGCATTTTGCAGTCAGACACACCGCAGAACTGCAAGATGGCCCGCAGCTTTTCCACATACTCTACCGCCTCATCGGCGCAGGCAATATCCGGCTCGGACACAATCTCCAGCAGCGGCACGCCGCAGCGGTTGTAGTTCACCAGCGTGCAGTCGCTCCACTCATCGTGCACCAGCTTGCCGGCATCCTCCTCCATGTGGATCTCCTTGATCCGCACTTTCTTGGTGCCGCCGTTGATTTGGTCCGTGATCTCCACATAGCCATTTTGACAAATGGGCAGATACAGCTGGCTGATCTGGTATGCTTTGGGCAAATCGGGATAAAAATAATTCTTACGGTCAAATTTATTGTACCGGGTGATGGTGCAGTTGGTGGCCAAACCGGTGCGCACCGCGTATTCCACCACGCGCTCATTCACCACCGGCAGTGTGCCCGGCATACCGGCGCAAATCTCACAAACATGGCTGTTAGGTTCGCCGCCAAACGCCGTAGAGCAGTTGCAAAAAATCTTGGTCTTGGTGGAAAGTTCCGTATGGACCTCCAAACCGCAAACGGTATTGTATTCCATTACAGCGCCTCCTTTTCCGTTACCGGGGACTGCTTGTGATAGTCGGTCACGCTCTGGAACGCATGACCGGCGCAAAGAATGGTCTCCTCCTCAAAAGGACGACCGATCAGCTGCATACCTACCGGCATACCCTGGGTGTCAAACCCGCAGGGCAGCGCCAGGGAGGGCAAACCGGCAATGTTGATCATAACCGTATAAATATCGCCCAGGTACATAGCCAGCGGGTCGGACAGTCCCTGACCCATAGGCAGTGCCGTGGTGGGTGCCACCGGCCCCAGCAAAAAGTCATAGGCCTTAAAGGCGTCGTCAAAGGCCTGACAGATCAGACCCTTGGCCTGCAAGGCTTTCTTATAATAAGCGTCAAAGTAGCCGCTGGAAAGTACAAAGTTGCCCAGCATGATGCGCTTTTTCACTTCCATACCGAAGCCCTCGGAGCGGGACTTAAAGTAAACTTCCCGCAGAGAGTGCGCCTCCGGCGATTTGTAGCCGTATTTAATGCCGTCAAACCGGGACAGATTGGAGCAGGCCTCGGCGCAGGCGATAATATAATAAGTGGGAATGGCGTACTTCACAATGGGGAGAGAAAAGATCTCTACCGTGGCGCCCAAATCGGTCAGTGTGTCGGCAGCGGCACGCACAGCGGCGGCCACCTGCGGGTCAATACCCTCGCCGAAGTAATCCTCCGGAATACCGATCTTCTTGCCCTGCACATCCTTGGCGCTCCACACAGCGTTCAGATCCAACCGTCCGCCGGTCATAGAGGTGCCGTCCTTGGGATCCTTGCCCCGGATCACATCAAACACCGCCGCCACATCCGCAGCCGAACGGGCAATGGGCCCAATCTGATCCAAAGAAGAAGCATAAGCGATCAGACCATACCGACTGACTGCACCATAAGTGGGCTTTAGCCCGGTCACACCGCAGAATGAACAAGGCTGACGAATAGAACCGCCGGTATCGGAACCCAAAGCCACAACTGCCTCCTTGGCTGCCACAGCCGCTGCTGCGCCGCCGGAGGAACCGCCGGGCACCCGGTCCGTGTTCCAGGGATTTTTGGTTGCACCGTAAAAGGAAGTCTCCGTGGTGGAGCCCATGGCAAACTCGTCCATATTCAGCTTGCCCAGGGGGATCATGCCCGCAGCGTGCAGCTTTTCAATCACCGTTGCGTTATAAGGCGGCTTAAAGCCGGTGAGAATCTTAGACGCACAGGTGGTCAGCTGACCTTTGGTACAGATATTATCTTTGATACCGATGGGCACACCGGCCAGCGGGGACAATGCCTCCCCGGCGTCGATCCGGCTCTGCACCGTCTCAGCCTGCTGCAAAGCAGCCTCTTTATTCAGTGAGGTGTAGCAGTTATAAGTGCCGTCCTTGCTGTCAATGGCAGCGGTGACAGCCTCTACCGCCTCCGGCGCAGACAGCTCGCCTGCTTTTATCTTTTGCGCCAGCTCGGCTGCGCTCCATTCAAAAACATTCATGCTGCGCCCTCCTTACTCTACCGTCTTAGGCACCACAAAGGCGCCGTCCTGGCTCTCCGGTGCATTGGCCACTACTTCTTCCGGGGTCATGTGCACCTCCACCTGGTCCTTGCGGAACACATTGGTCACCGGGAAGCAGTGGCTCTTGGCCTCTACCCCGTCGGTGTCCAGCTGGCTCAAGGTGTCGATATAAGTAAGCAGTTCCTGCAACTGGTCGCCAACGGTGGCTTCCTCCGCAGGGGTCAATTCAATTCTGGCCAAACTCTCCAGATACTGGATCAGTTCCGGTGTGATCTTCATACGCTAACCTCGATCTATCTATCGTTCTATACGCTCCGTTACGCTTTCGGTGCCGGGCGGCGCAGCTTAATGTGTGCCTCTCGCAGCTGCATTTCGCTAACGGTGTTGGGTGCGCCCAGCAGCATATCCTGGGCATTGGAGTTCATAGGAAATGCGATTACCTCGCGAATGTTGTCCTCATCCCGCAGCAGCATGATCAGCCGGTCTACGCCGGGCGCCATTCCTGCATGGGGCGGTGCGCCGTAATGGAATGCGTTAAACAGCGCGCCAAACTTCTCTTCCACATCCTGGGCAGTATAACCGGCCATCTCAAAGGCCTTGATCATCACATCCGGGCGGTGGTTACGCACAGCGCCGGAGGACAGCTCCACGCCGTTACACACAATGTCGTACTGATAAGCCTTGATCTCCGTGGGCTCCTGGTGCAGCAGCGCGTCCATCTCGCCCTGGGGCATAGAGAACGGATTGTGCGTAAAGATCAGCTTGCCGTCATCGTCCCGCTCAAACATGGGGAAGTCGGTGATAAAGCACAAGTCGAACCGATCCTTGTCGATCAAATCCAGGCGACGACCTAACTCGGTACGGATCTGACCGGCAAGGTCATTGACGATCCGAATGTTGTCGCAAATAAAGAACAGGGTGTCGTCCGTCTTCAGGTCCAGCATGGTGCGCAGTTCCTCTTTCTTCTCGGGAGACAGGAACTTGTCAATGGGGCCTTTATAGCTGCCGTCCGCTTGAACGGTGATGTAGCCCAAGCCCTTCATGCCAATGTCCATGGCAAAAGCCAGCATTTTTTCGTACCAGCCCTTAGACTGTCCTGCACAGTTCGGCACCACGATGCCTCGCACCGGACGACCCTTAAAGGGCTTAAACTCTACGGTACTGAAATATTCGGTCAGATCATGGATGATCAGCGGGTTGCGCAGGTCCGGCTTGTCCGTGCCGTATTTCAGCATGGACTCGGCGTAAGGAATACGCACAAAGGGCGCCGGAGTCACTTTCTTGTCAGAGAACTTGGTGAAGGTGTCATACAGCACCTCTTCCGCCACGGCAAACACATCTTCCTGGGTGGCAAAGGCCATTTCAAAATCCAGCTGATAGAACTCGCCGGGAGAGCGGTCCGCTCTGGCGTCCTCATCACGGAAGCAGGGCGCAATTTGGAAATACCGGTCAAAGCCGGAGGTCATCAGCAGCTGTTTAAACTGCTGGGGCGCCTGGGGCAGCGCATAAAACTTGCCCTCGTGCTTACGGGAGGGAATGATATAGTCCCGGGCACCCTCCGGAGAGGAACAGGTCAAAATGGGGGTGGTGATTTCCGTAAAGCCCATTTCCGTCATTTTCTGCCGCAGGAAAGCGACTACCTTACTGCGGAAGAGAATGCTCTCATGCACCTGGGGATTACGCAAATCCAAGAAGCGGTACTGAAGCCGTACATCCTCACGGGTGTCCTTGGACTCGGAGATCTCAAAGGGCAGCGTGCGGGTACATTCGCCCAGCACGGTCACTTCCGTCACATGCACTTCCAGCTCGCCGGTAGCGATCTTTTTATTCACCGTCTCCGGGTCACGCTTTACGACCTTACCGGTCACGGAGATGACGCTCTCCTTACGAACGCCCTTCAGCAGCGCGTCGTCGTGGAACACCACCTGGGTCACGCCGTACTCGTCGCGCAGATCAACAAAGATCACGCCGCCGTGATCGCGGATGGTGTCTACCCACCCGGCCAGAGAAACAGTTTGGTTCAGCTGGTCAAAGGTCAGCTGATTACAGTTATGGGTTCTGTAAGCCATAATTCTTAAATCTTCCTTTCGCGGAATTTGGGTACAGTATCTACTGACCCACATTAACTCTGCTATTATAACACACACACCCGCCCACATTCAACCGCTAATTTATAATTTATTATATATAATATAAGCATTTCCGGCAAAAACAGCAAAAAGCCACCCGGCAAAACCGAGTGGCAAGGTTTTATTGTCTGGTACGCAAAGCGGCTGACATGGGAGGAACGGTTAACCGGCCGTCCATGCAGGTATCGTCAAAAAAGGCATAAGCATTGTCCCACACCGGATCCACGGCAAAGGTCTTCGGCTCAGAGGTGCGGTTCACTGCCGCCAGCAGGCGGGCACCGTCGCTTTGGCGCTCATAGCACACGCCGCCCAGGTCACCCTGTACCGGCACGAATGTGCCCTCAGCCAACGCTTTGCAGCCTCGACGCATTTGGCCCAATCGCTGATACCAATGCAGTAAATCCCGATCCTGGTGCGCCCAAGGCATACAGCCCCGGTTGAAGGGGTCTTTCATGCCCTGCACACCCACCTCATCTCCGTAATATAGAGAGGGTACGCCGGGCAAAGTATATTGCAGGAAAGAAGCCAGTTTCAGCAGCTGCACCCCGCGGGCATAATCCGCCCCGGACAGGGTATTGTTGCGATGCTGCCAAGCCCGCCCTTGTCCGGTACAATCCGGTCCGGCCAACGCGGTAATCGCCCGCAGAGTATCGTGGGTGCCGATATGATTCATCAGCACCGCCGTCACCTGGGGCGGATAATGCTCGGTAATAGACAAGATGGCGTCCAAAAACGCCTGGCCGCCGCCGTAGCGCACAAAGTGCAAGATCGCCGCGGCAAAGGGATAATTCATCACACTGTCCAGCTGATTCCCCAGCAGATAACGCCGCCGCTGCCCATAGGCAAACTTGGTGGTGGCGTCCTCCCACACCTCGCCGATAATGATGGCGTCCGGGTCCTCGCTTTTTACAGCCCGGCGCAGATCGTCCAGGAACACATCCGGCAGCTCATCCGCCACATCCAACCGCCAGCCGCTGATGCCGCAGCGCATCCAACGGCGAAGGATGCCGTTCTCACCGCAAATATAGTCCCGATAAGATGGCTCCTCCTCACGGATCTCCGGCAGCAGGCGAATGCCCCACCAGGACTTGTAATCGTCCCGATCCTTGCCAAATTGGTACCAGCTGTAATAGGGGCTGTCCGGGCTGTTATAGGCGCCCACCGTGGGGTAATGACCATAGTAATTAAAATACTTGGAATCCCGCCCGGTGTGGCTGAACACGCCGTCTAAAATCACACCGATTCCCAGTTTTTTCGCCTGGCTGCACAGATATTTTAAGTCCTCTGTATCACCCAGCATAGGGTCAATCTTTTCATAATCCCCGGTGTCGTACCGATGGTTGGAATGGGCCTCGAAAATCGGATTCAAATAAATCGCGGTCACGCCCAGCTTGGCAATATACGGCAGCATCTCCGCAATGCCTTTCAGGTCGCCGCCGAAATAATCGTTGTTCCAAAGGCCGTTCATCTGGGCCTCGTCCCAAAAAGGCTCCTCCCCCCAGTTACGCCGCACCCGGGTGGCAGGCACACCGGTCTTTGGCGCGCCGGAATTGTAAAACCGATCCGGAAAGATCTGATAGATCAGTCCGCCCCGCAAAAAGGCCGGCGTTTGAAAATTCTTATCATACACCGTTTGCTGAAAATCCGCGCCGTCCGGCAAAAAATCCCCTTTGCCGTTCCCGGCGTTGCGCACAAAGTGCAATCCCCAGGGGGTGTCCAATTCAAAATGATAAAAATACAGCCCCGGGGTGGTGGCGGCAAAATGCAACTCCCAATACTCTGCCTCCGTGCCGCACATACCGGCCCAAAACATACCGTAAGGCACCGGCGTTTCGCCGTCCTTGGTGACCACCAACCGGGCGCCGGAGCAATGCATATCCCGCGAGACCACCAGCCGCAGATGCACCGGCTCATCCGTTGCCACGGCGCGGATGGGCGACTTGTACTGTGGGTCTCTGGCGTTGAAGATCAGCATATTTTTCCTCTCTTAAACAGTAAAAAGCGGCAGACACAGGCATTGCCCTGCGCCTGCCGCAAGCAGATTTATTTCTTCTTTGTGGTTTTCTTTGTAGCGTACTTTTTGGCCGCAGGCTTTTGGGCTGCGGGTTTCTTCGCCGGCTTCTCGGCGGGCTTCTCCGCAGCAGCAGCCACCTTTTGAGGCCGGGGCTGCGCTACAACCACCGGGTGGGTGTGCCAAATATTCTCCGCATATTCCTGCACGGCACGGTCTGCGCTGAAAATGCCTGCACCACTGATGTTCATCAGACTCATCTTGGCGAAGGCGGTCTTGTCAGCATACACCTGTGCCGAGCGCCGCTGGGCGTTTTGATAATCGGCAAAATCTGCCAGCGCCATATACGGGTCCACATTGATCAGTGAGGAGGTAATCTCACTAAAGTCCTTGCCGTTCACGCCATACTGGATCATATCAATGGCGTTCTTTAACGCCGGGTTATTGGTCACATAGTTCATGGGGTGATAGCCGCTGCGGCGCAGAGCCTCCACGTCCGGCGTCTTCATACCAAACAGGAAGATATTGTCCTCCCCTACGGCGTTGCAGATCTCCACATTGGCGCCGTCCAGGGTGCCCAGAGTAACGGCGCCGTTGAGCATCAACTTCATATTGCCGGTGCCGGATGCCTCCGTGCCGGCCAACGAAATCTGCTCACTGATGTCCGCAGCAGGCATCAGCACCTCTGCTAAAGACACGGAGTAGTCCTCCATAAACGCCACTTTCAGCTTATCCTTGGTGTCCGGGTCATTATTCACCACATGAGCCAAAGCATCAATCAGCTGAATGATTTTCTTAGCCATATAGTAACCCGGGGCTGCCTTGGAAGCAAAAATATAAGTCCGGGGAGTAAAGTCCATATTCGGATTTTCTTTTAGCGCCTGGTACTGCGCAATAATGTTCAGTACATTCAGCTGCTGGCGCTTATACTCGTGCAGGCGCTTCACCTGCACATCAAAGATGGAATCCGGGTCCAGCACCACGCCGTTCTGCTTCTTCACCACTTTGGCAAAGCGCTCTTTGTTGGCGCGCTTGATCTTTTGCAGCTGGTCCAGCACTGCCGGGTCGTCCTTGTAATCCCGCAGGGTCAGCAGGCGGTCGCTGTGCTTAATAAAGTCGTCACCAATCAGCTCCGTTAAATAATCGGTCAGCTGCGGGTTGGACTGGCACAGCCAGCGACGGAAGGCAATGCCATTGGTTACATTGGTAAACTTGGCCGGGGTGATGGTGTAGAAATCGTGGAACACCGTGTCCTTCAAAATCTCGCTATGCAAAGCAGACACACCGTTGACGCTGTGAGAGCCGGCCACGCACAGGTTGGCCATACGCACGGCGCCGCAAGAGATCACAGCCATACGCTCCACCTTGTCTGCGTCATGGGTAGCGCCCCAAACAAAGGCACGGAAGCGGTTGTCGATCTCCTTGGTGATCTCATAAATACGGGGTAGCAGGCGCTTGTACAGGTCCTCGCTCCAGCACTCCAGCGCCTCTTTCATCACCGTGTGGTTGGTGTACGCCATCGTGTCGGTTACCAGTTTCCAGGCAGAGTCCCAATCATAGCCGCACTCGTCCAGCATAATGCGCATCAGCTCCGGAATGGCCAAGGTGGGGTGGGTATCGTTAATATGGATTGCCACTTTCTCCGGCAGATTATCCAGCGTGCCGTACTTAGACAGGTGACGGTGAATAATATCCTGCACAGAGGCGGACACCAGGAAATACTGCTGGCGCAGGCGCAGAGACTTGCCCTCCGGCGTGTTATCTGCCGGATACAGCACCTTACTGATGGTCTCTGCCATGGCAGACTGTTCCATAGCCTTAATATACTCGCCCTGATTAAACAGACTCATATCCAGTGCAGGCTTGCGAGCCGCCCACAGGCGCAAACGAGCCACACCGTCACCCAGACCACTTACATACATATCATAGGGCACAGCGATCACGGTGTTGCAATCCCGCATAGTGACGGTATGGTACTCACCGTCCCAGCTTTCATCGACCCAGCCCTCAAAGCTGACAGTCTGGGCGCGCTCCTCACGGGGCACTAACCAAACCTCTCCGCCGGGCAGCCAAAAGTCCGGCAGCTCTGTCTGCCAGCCGTCAACCAGTTTCTGCTTAAAAATACCGGCCTCATACCGAATGGAATAGCCCATAGACTGATAGCCGTCAGAGGCCAAACCGTCCAGATAACAGGCAGCCAGGCGACCCAAGCCGCCGTTGCCCAAACCGGCGTCCGGCTCCTCATCGTACAGCTGCTCCAGCTTTACATCAAAGCCGGCCAGTGCCTTTTCAAAAGTCTCAGTCAGACCCAGGTTATACAAGTTGTTCTTTAAGGAACGCCCCATTAAGAACTCCATACACAGATAATAGATCTGCTTAGAGTCCTGACCTTCGGCCTGATGGCGGAACTGGCTGTTCTTTTCGCTGAGCATCTCCCGCAGGATCATGGCCACAGCCTTATAATATTGTTCATTGGTGGCGTCTGCCGGCGTAACGCCGAAGAAGTGACTGAGTTTGTCGTTGATCCGTCGCTTTGCTTGCGCCACAGAAATCGTTGATTTCATACAAATCCTCCAAAAATTATTATAAATCACGCAAATAATCGTGTTCCATTTGTAGATTATATACTAAAATCGTCTGTAATTCAATACCAAGTCGCTAAAAGAGCCTATGCACGAAACATTTCTCTTATTCTTCCTCTGTTTTCGGCTTTTTCAGTTTGGACAGCATCTTGGTCGTCACCAATTTGTACAGCTCTACCACCTGATACCAGTTCATTCCCAACATCAGGGCAAACAGCAGTGCCTCTGCCACATAGAACCACACGCCCTGCAAGCACAGTGCCGCCACCGTTTGGGCCACCAGCACCACGGTTTGGCAGGTGAGCACCACCGGCTGGTAGTTGATCTTAATGAATCGGCGCGTATCCCGACTGCGGGTCAGGAACACGACCACAAAGGCGCAGGCAGTGGCAACGGCCGCACCGTTGGCACCCATACGGGGGATCAAAATTAGGTTCAGCACCACATTGGTGACTGCACCGGTGAGGGCAGTTACCATCGCCATAATATTCTTTTTCTCCGCCATATAGATAGAGGCCAAAAAGTTCACCAGACAGGAGAATACGGTGGAGATGATCAGCACCGGCACATACTGCCAAGAGTCAAAATACGCATCTGCCACCAAAACTTTTGTAATAATCTTACAAGTCAAAATCAGGAAAGAAGCCACAAAGAAGGTGCCGCCACAGTACACCCGAAAGATCTTAGAGAAAAACCGGGCGGTATCTTTATTGTTATACTCATCCACCGCAGACAGTTGCCAGGCGTCTGTAAATACAGATGCGCACATAATCACCAAATTAGGGATCTTAGACGCGGCGGAATACAGACCGTTGGCAGAAGAGCCCACAAAATAAGTAACCATATAGCGGTCAGACACATTGATGATCCACCACAAGATAATGGTGGGGATCATGGGCACGCAGTAACGCAGCATATCCCGCCCGGTCTGGCGGCGCACGCCCTTCAAGCGCACATAACGGTACAACTTGGCAGTTACGGTAAAGAACAGCACGGAGCAGAAGTCCGACGCCACGATGGCTAAAATATAGCCGGTGACCCCCCACTTAAACACGCCCAAGAACAGCATGGTAAACAGCAGATAGGTCACAGTAGCCAAAATACCGTCAATGGCAAACAGCTTTACATGACCGGAGCCGCGCACAAACTGCTGGCACAGCTGGCGAAAGCCGGAAGTAAGCACAAACACATAAATGAGCACCAGGTAATCGCCCAGCTTAAAGTCGTTAATTTTAATTAAACTGATCGGGTACGCAAACAACAGAAAGGCCAAAAAGCCCACCAGGGTCACCCGCACGCCTACGGTAAACACATCGCTCTTGCGCTCTGCCTTGTCCATCGAAAAGCGCAGGGCTGCCGAGTTGACGCACAAAAAGGCAATGGGAATGATCACATTGCCCGTCTGCTGAATCAGATCCGCCGCGCCGTAGCTGCCCGTGGTCATCATTCGGGTGACAAAGGGCATCAGTAAAAACGACAGAATTTTAGACGAAAAGGTGCCAATGGCAAAGATAATGGTATTGGAAGCGAGTTTTTTGTACTTATCCACTGTGTTTCGTTCCTTTACTGCGAGGAATTAGTAGGACCATTTTCCGCTGCGGAAGTCCATGGTATTGTCTGCCGAGGCAGAGGTGTAAATGCAGGAGGCGCGGTACACACTGCCGCCGCTCTCCGTCTTTTTGCCGATCAAAAAGATATACTGATAGCCGCAGGCCACCGCTACGGTGCCGGACTTGTCCGCACCGGAGGCGGTGAGCATCACCTTTTTGGCACCGGAGTTCATATTCAGCTCCATTGCTCGGGCGGCTCCGCTCTTATAATCGGTATAATACAGCCGGTTGCCGTACACCACCGGATAATCGGTGGAACGCACATGCTCCAGCAAGGTCACGGTCTTTTGGCTGCCGAACTTTTGGCGAACCAGATCATACTTGTCCTCCGACCGGCGCTGATAATAGTAGAAATAGCCGTTTTCCAGCGCCATAGAACGCACTTCGTCCTTCTCCGTTGCGGCACGGAAGTGGGTGCTGTTGCCGCCGGTCTGCCCCACGGTCAGGTACTCCACCTCGCCGGTCAGGTTGTCCGTCTCCGTAAAATACACATCGGTAAGCGAAATGCCCACCAGCGCCAGTTTTTTGTCTGCCCCCGCTGTATAAAGCAAGGTCTTGTCCCCTGCCGCCGTCACGGTGTACAGAGAGTCGCCGGTCAGGCAAAACAGCCGATCGTTGTAGCCGTAGGCCCGGCGTGCGTCGGGGAGCAAAGTCACGGCATCGCCGCCGGAGACGGAAAGTTTTTGCAGCTTCTTGCTGCCTTTATCAATATAGTAGAGGAAATCGCCCATAATATTCAGGCAGCAGGCATTTTTCACGCCCTTCACCTTGGTGGTGGTCTCCTCTGTCGGAGCAAAGCGGTAAATACCCTGACCCGGTGCGGCAAAATAGATATACGCACCATTAAAGGTCACCGCCCCATGGGTTTTATTCAGAATATTGCCCACCTGACTGCCTTGCTTGGAAGTGTCAAACGCAAAAGCGGAGGCATCCTTGTAATCGGCGTAAGTAGGTTTCTCCGTAGTGGGCGGCGCAGTAGGTGCCTGCGTAGTGGGCGCCGTGGTGGTGTGACCCAGCACATTCTCCTGCACAAAGGTCACAGCCTTGTCCGGCACCAAAAGGGAAAAATCAAAATCCGGCTTGCAGATCTTGACGGTAATCAGAAAGGCCGCCAGTGCCACCACCAGCACACCCAGCACCATAAAAAAGCGCTTGGTGCGGGCACGGCGCTGATTTTGCTTTCGCCGGCGCAGCCGCTCTTTTTCTACTGTCTGGTTCATTTTATCGCACCTGTCCGTTGCCAAAGATCAAGTATTTAGTGGTAGTCAGGGCACGCAGACCCATGGGACCGCGGGCGTGCAGTTTCTGGGTAGAGATGCCGATCTCCGCCCCCAGGCCAAACTCTGCCCCGTCGGTAAATCGGGTGGAGGCGTTCACATACACCGCCGCAGAGTCCACCCGCTGCAAAAAGCGGCGCGCGCTTTCCTCGTCCCGGGTGATGATGGCCTCGCTGTGGCCGGTGGAGTGCACATTGATAAAGTCAATGGCCTCGTCCACGCTCTTCACCGTCTTTACGCTGATAATATAATCCAAATACTCGGTATAAAAATCTTCTTCCGTGGCAGGCACCAAGCCGTCGCAAGCCTGCATGGCTCGGGCGTCGCCCCGCATTTCCACATTCTTTTCGTCCAGCCGCAGCTTAATGGCCGGCAGGGCGTGGTCAATAATATCCCGGTGGATCACCAGGCTCTCACAGGCGTTGCATACGCCGATCCGCTGGGTCTTGGCGTTAAAGATAATGTCTGCCGCCATATCCACATCCGCCGTGGCGTCCACATAAATATGGCAGTTGCCGGAGCCGGTCTCGATCACCGGCACAGTGGCATTCTCGCACACGGCAGCGATCAGTCCCTTGCCCCCCCGGGGGATCAGGCAGTCGATATAGCCCTTCATATGCATCATCTCGGTAGCAGATGTCCGGGAGGTGTCCTGCACCAGCGCCACAGCGTCCTGCACAATGCCCGCATTAAACAGGGCGTCCCGCATCACCTGAGCTAACATGCGATTGGAGTGAATGGCCTCTTTGCCACCCCGCAGAATCACGGCGTTGCCGCTTTTTAAGCATAGAGCGGCGCCGTCCACCGTTACATTAGGCCGAGCCTCATACACAATGCCGATAACCCCGATAGGCACGCTAACCTTTTCCATATACAGGCCGTTGGGACGGGTCTGGCTCTCCAGCACGCGACCGCAGGGGTCCGGCAGATCCGCCACATCCTGGCAGCCCTGGGCCATCCCCTCGATCCGGTCGCCGTTTAGCGCCAGCCGATCCAGCAGTGCCGGGGACATACCGTTTGCCTTACCGGCTTCCAAATCCAGTGCATTGGCAGCCATAATCTCTGTCTGCCGCGCCCGCAGCGCATCAGCAATCGCCAGCAGCCCTGCATTCTTTTCCTCAGTTGTCAGGGTAGCCAGCACACCGGCTGCGTGCTTCGCACGGATCCCCATTTCTCTCATCTTTTCATCCATTGCATTCACCTGCTGTTCGCTTCAAAATAGGTGCCGATGGGCTGCCCGTCCAACACCTTATAAATAGCCGTGGGTCGCTCTCCATTCATAATAATCACCGGAATGCCGGCGCCGGTGGCGATCTCCGCCGCCCGAATTTTCGTTGTAAAGCCGCCGGTGCCCTTGCTGCCGGCACCCCCGGCTACGGCGTACACATCGTCGTTGATCTCTGCCACACGGCCGATAAGGCGCGCGTCCTCATTCTCTGCCGGGTTGGCGTCAAACAGGCCGTCCGTATCGGTAAGCAGGATCAGCAGATCCGCCCCGATCAGTTGAGCCACCGTGGCAGACAGGCAGTCGTTGTCACCGTGGAGCAACTCCTCAACGGACACGCTGTCGTTCTCATTCACAATAGGCAGGGCGTCATATTCCAGCAGCTGATTAAAGGTGTCCACCAAATGTGCCTTTTCCTCCGGGTGATTTAAGGTGTAGCCGGTAAACAGCAACTGGCTCACCACCACCCCATACTCGGAAAACAGCTTGTCGTAGAGGAACATCAATTCGCACTGCCCCACCGCCGCGCAGGCTTGCAGCCCGCTGGTATGGTCCGGTCGCTCATGCATGCCCAGCTTACCGGCACCGATACCTACGGCGCCGCTGGACACCAGCACCACCTGATGACCGGCGTTCTTCAGATCTGCCAGCACAGATACCAGCTTGGCCATCCGGGCAATATTGGTTTTGCCTGTGTCGTGGGTCAAAGTGGAGGTGCCTACTTTGACCACAATGCGTTTTTTCTCCGTCAACTTCATTATACACTGCTCCAGGTTACATAATCAGTTACAGTATACCATACTTTAGTCCTGGAGTTAAGATTTTTTTGTATGTTTTTCAAAATTCCGTCAAAAATAGAAAAAGAAATGCGGCGGCAGCACAGCGCTGCCCCAAGGGAATGAGGAATGATTATGACAAAGCGAAGTTCCGTGCGACTGTTGTCCTTCGGTTTGCTGCTGGCGGGTATTTTGATTATCTATGCCATCACCGGCACCGTACAGGCTGCCCAGTACCGGGCGCAGCTGGAAAGCACCTATCGCCAAAGCCTGTCTGCCCTGGCAGAGGACCTGGAGGGCATTGAGACCGATCTGACCAAAAGCGTCTATGCAAACGGCGCCGCCACCCTGTCTGATGTAAGCCGAGATCTGTCTCAACAGGCCAATCAGGCCAAGGACTCACTGTCCCGCCTGCCGGTGGAGCAGATGAACCTGGCAGGCACCTATAAATTTCTAAGCCAGACCGGGGACTACGCCACTTATCTCAGCAAAAAAGTCTATGCCGGCGAGGTTGTCACCGCCAAAGAACACGAAAATCTGCTCCGGCTGCTGCAATACGCCACCAAATATAAAAACAGTGTGACCCAAATGGTAGAAATTTGCAATAACGGCGGCCAAATCACCAAGCGCGATGTAAAGTCTGCGGACGGCACCCGTCTGCCCGCCATTAGCACAGACTTTTCCACCGCGGAGGAAGCCTTTGAGAACTACCCCACCCTGCTGTATGACGGCCCCTTTGCAGACGCGGTACTGCACAAAGAGCCGCAGCTGCTCAAAGGGCAAGACAAGATCAGCAAGGACGCTGCCGCCAAGATCGCTGCCAAGGCACTGGGGTGCAATGAGACCCATCTAAACCGACTGGAGGACGAAGCCGGGCGTATGCCTGCCTATGTGTTCACCAAAGGGCAACAAACGGTAAATGTGACCAAAAGCGGCGGGTATGTAAGCTCCATTCTCTACGGCGGCAAAGTCAGTGCCAGGTCCATAGATGAAAAAGAAGCGATCAAGCAGGCCGCCGCCTATTTGAAGAAACTGGGCTACCAAGATATGCACTCCACCTATTACGCCACCGACAGCAATATCTGCACCGTCAATTTTGCCTACTGCCGAGACGGAATACTCTACTATACAGATCTAATCAAGGTTGGCGTGTCCCTGCGGGACGGCAGCGTGGTATCGCTGGAGGCCCGGGGCTATATCACCAACCACCACCGGCGGAATGTGTCCACCTTTACCGTATCGGAAAAGGCAGCCACCGCCAAGATCAGCCCCTATTTGGAGGTGAGAAGCACCAAAAAGTGCCTGATCCCCAAGGAGGACGGCCGGGAGGTAGCCTGTATTGAGGTGCTTACGCATTCGGCAGACACCGGAGAGGACGCGCTGGTGTACCTGAACGCCGCCACCGGTGCGGAAGAGGACATTCTTCTGCTGCTGTACAGCGATCATGGCACCCTAACCAAATAAAACGCATAAACCCGGCGCCGCCGGGCAGAATAAAACCGAAAGGAAGGCAACACCATGAAAAACCGATTGATGATTTTAGCACTGGCCGTAACCGTGCTGGCAACCGTGCTGCTGGGCTGCGCCAAGCAGGAGGAAAATCCCACCACAGAACCGGACACCACCGTCAGCGAAACCACCACACGAGAGGAAACCACAGCAAAAAGTCCCGGCGAGGCACTGAGCGAGGGCGCATCGGAGGCCGGCTCCAAGGTGCGTGAAGGCGCCACCGATCTCAGCGAGGCCGCCTCTCGTGCCGGGGAGACCGTATCCCGTGCCCTGGAATAAAACAAAAAGGAAAGGACTTGTTCATCAGAACAAGTCCTTTTTTTATACCTGAAGACGCCGCCGCGTAAGCGGGAGCCTTGGCGTAATTATTCGTAAAATCCGATTTCGGCAATATCCGGGGTGCTGCGGCTTTGGCGGATCACCAAGCGCACGCCCAGGCAATTCAATCCTCGGCGCAGCCGCACAATTTTCTTCATACCGATCACCGTGCCCTTGTAAATGCGCTTCATCTTGCCGTTTGGCTTCTTAGCCCACAGTTCAAAGGCCTCCACCCGCTGGCTCTTGCGAATCTCCTCGGACAGAATCACATATTTCAACTTATGTACACGGTCAAAGTCAAAATCGATATACCCCTGCTCCGGCTGTAATTCGCCCAGCTGGTATGTGATGATCGGGTGCTCGGTCATCTTGCGAATGGCCTGGCCCATCCCCTTCAAGGCGTGGGCGTCTCTCGGATGGATCACGCCCTTATTGGTAGGCGGCACATTCAGCAGCAGGGTGCAGTTGTTGCCCACAGAGCCAAGATACAGCTTAAACAGTCTACGCGCGCTCTTAACCGTGCGGTCCTCATTTTTGGACCAAAACCAACCCTTGCGGATGGACACATCCACCTCTGCCGGATACCAAATCAGATCCCGAGCCATAGACAGCACCTTGCGGCTGCCCAGATCTTCGTCCATATTGTTCAGCTTTTTCAGTGCGGCAGCGTCGCCCTCGCCGTGTTGGCTCTTCTCATGCGTCTTTTCAGCGTCTGCCAGGCGAGCAGGCACCACACAGAACTCGCTTTTGCGGGTCTTACCGCCCTCGTTGCCCACCCAACGCACATCCGGACCGCAAATGGAGATCAGCGCGTCCGGCTGCAATTTGCGGATCAGGGCATAATACCGCGCCCAATCATACTCAAAATTCGGCACATCGGCGCCTTTCGCACCGTCAAACCAAACCTCACTGATATGGCCGTAATTGGTAAGCAGCTCCGTTAACTGATTACAAAAATAATCATTATAATCCGGGGTACCGTAGGTGGGCTCGTGCATATCCCAAGGGGAAAGATACACACCAAAATCCAGTCCGCCGGCAGCGCAGGCGTCAGACACCTGCTTCACAATATCGCCGTCAAAGTCCGTGTTCTTTACACTGAACGATGTGTATTCGCTGGGCCACAGACAAAAACCGTCGTGGTGCTTACAGGTAAGAATGATACCGCTGGCACCGGCAGCCTTCACCGTGCGCACCCATTGCTCCGGCTTGATCTTCTTAATGGTAAAGTCCTGCACCGTTTCTTTGCCGCTGCCCCACTCCCGCTGATTGGCAGTATTCATGCCAAAGTGCATAAAGCAGTAAAAAGGCTGCTGTGCCAAGTGAACCTGGTTGGGGCGCGGCACCACGCGAATGTAACGCTCCACTTCGCTGTCATTCAGCGGCACACCGCCGTTGGTGGTGGTCCAGTTCTGGTCAAAATTCGGTTTCATCTTATTCCCTCTCTCTTCCTCGGTTGTAGCAACTGAAATAGCGACCTTTATCGCCCATATACCAAGGCAGTTTCATACGCAGGTAACGCAGTTTGTCCCCCAGGCGCATGGTGTAGTCAAAGGGGCGGTCCTCGACCCGGTCATACAGCGGGGTCGCACAAGGCACAGCCACTGTATTCAGCTCCGTTGCGGCCAAAACCAGTGTTTCTTCATCCCGGGGCAATACCACCGTGTCGCCGCCCTGCACATTTAAGATCAAAATATAGAAGTACAGCTCCTTGGCAATGGCGTCCGTACCGTCTGCGTTATGGCTGTGGGTGCTTACATACCCCAGCTGCCCCTCTTGAATATGGGCTGTCTCATGCAGATCGTACAGATCCCAGCTTGCAAAACGCCGGGTACGGCTCAGCACCGAGCAAGGCACCGTTTTTCCACCTACGGTAAAGTCTAAAATCCGATTACTGTCCGCAGACAGGAGCAACGCCAGCCGGCGAGTATCTTTCTTTAAGGTCAGGGTCTGACCGGCAAGGCGCAAGGCGTTCTTGCCGTCCTTTGCAATAGCAAAAGGAATACCGGCAGCCGTGACCTGATCGCCGATCCGCTCCGCAGGAATAGACAGGGGCAGCTCGCCCTGCTCGCCTTGCTTGGTGATCAACTGCACGTTCATAGGCAGTGTGAGAGGCGTTGCCTTGGCAGCGTGACCCACCTGCGCCGCCGGTTGCAGCCGTAGGGCAAAGGTCTTGATCTGATACGGTGTAAAGTCCGTGACCAGGCAGCCGTCTTTTACCGTTGCCGGGCCTTTTTCTTCTTCAGAGGCAAACAGCTCTCGGGCTTCTGCCACACCGGCACCCAGGCGCAGGGAGTAGCGCTCCACCGGCGCACCGGCGCCCTCGTTCAGGCGCACCACGATCTCGTCGCCGTCCTCCGCTAACTTCATTGCCCGCAGCACCACCTGGGGGTGAGAGGCATTTCCAAAGCTGTACGCGGTACCCAGCACGCCCGGGTGCTTTTGCTCCACATACCCGGTCAGGGGCTGCAAAAAGGCACGGGCCTGATTTTGCGTATCGGCGCCCACCTGTCCCTTATGGGAGAACAGGGCATAGCTGTATCGGTTCAGTCCCAGGTCCATCATAGATTGCATAGAATCGATCCGGTAATTGCGTACCGGGCTGTGCAGCACGGTCATACGCAGGGTATTGTCCTTATACTTGTCCCAGCCGTACTTGCACTCGCTGAGCACAGACACGCCCCAGTCGCCGCTTTTATCCGTCAGATCCACCCAGTTTTGGGCAGGCACTTCAAACAGCTTTTCCGTCATATTTCCCCGACGAATGGCGCCCAGCCCCAGGTCAAAGGTAGCCTCCGGGTTGGTGCAGGCAAATGCAAATTTGTTCTTTGCCATCGTGTGCAGACTGCGCCACTCGATCTCAGAATACACCTCTACCCGGCTGCCGCCGTCGGTGAGGGCAATGATATTCTTAAAGGTAGAGTCCCCATCCTTTTGCTCCACACAGAAGGACACCCGCGCCGGGCCTTTCTCCTGAATGGTCACCGTCACCGGATTTGGCAGGCGGTCCGGGTCCTTGTTGGCTTCTTTATAATTCATTTCCCAAGCAGGCCAGGGCTTAGAGCCGGTGTACTTAAACAGTCCCAGGCTGATGGGCTCTGACAGCAGCTCCTGCTCGTCCATTTCTTTGTCCAGGATGGAGGTGATGTTGCCCTTTTTGTTCAGGCGCACAATGTATTTTTGGTTCTCCATCTGATTTTCGCTGCTGATGGACAGGCTGCCCCGCAGACGGCAGGGCACATCGGAGGGCCGCACATCATAGACCGCAAAGCCCAAGGCAGGCACCGTGGCAACAAATACCAGCTCCGCCGTGCCATTTTCGTAGCGGTTCACCTGACTTTTCACTTCCCTGCCCTTGGGGTCGTATACCCGCGCACAGGCCTTGGGCCAGTGGGGCAGCTCCAGAGTCACCGCATCCGTGCGGGCCACTTCCAGACTGTTAAATACCGTCACCGGTGTGCCGGCGCAGAAGTCCGTTTTCAGCAGACTGCCCACAGACCCGGCAGCTTGGGTCAACTCACCGGCAAAGCCGTTCATGGCCATACCGTAGTCGTTCCAGCTGCGGCGATAGGCGCGCTGCACGGAGGTGCCCGGCAGATCATCATGGAACTGATGGGCAATGGTACGCTTCCAGTTCAGTTCCATAGCCTCCTTATTGTAATGGGCGGTGCCCAGATAATCCGCCACTACGCCGGAACGCTCCGCCATATCCGCCAGTTCCTGGCAGCGGCGGTTCCAGCGCTTACCCACGGCCCGGGAAGTGTAGCCGCCAACGCCGTGATTTTGCATCACCAGTTCCGTCTCCCACCGGGGCAGCTTGGCTTTTTGCTCCGGGGTCAGCTGGGCGTTCAGGTCACGGAACAGATCATCCGCACCGGACGCCAGCACCTGCACATCGCTGTCTTTGTTTTTGTTGATCTCCTGCTCCACAAAGGCCACAGAGGCTTCCTTGGGCGCACCGCCCCGATCGCCGATTCCGTGGAAGATCATAGTGCTGTTTAGATCGTATTTTTCGTTTTCTTTCAGCTTTTGCTGCACAAAATCCCAGTCCCGCAGCTTCTTCAGCGTAAAGTAATAATCGTGGGGGTTCAGACTGGCCAGCACCTGCGCGCCGTCCGGCCCTTGCCACACGCCAATATCAAAAGGAATGCCGTAGGCGCCGCCCCAACCCAGCTTTTGGGTCGTAAAGCCCATCAGGTTGGCGTGGGCTATAATGCTGGGCAGCGCCCAACCGAAGCCAAAGCAGTCCGGCAGATAAATATCCACTGAGCGCTTGCCGAATTTTTCCTCAAAATAGCGATTGCCGTAAAGAATATTGCGAAAGAGCGCCTCCGGCGACGGTACATTCACATCGCCATTCTCAAAGGCAGAGCCGCAAACGCTCCACCGCCCCTGGGCAATATAGTCCCGCATTTTGGCATACAGTTCCGGGTAATATTCCTCCATCAGCTCGTAACGATAGCTGCCCTCAAAATTGAAGTGATAGGTGGGATATTTTTGGAACAGTGCAAAGTTGTCCACCAAGGTATTGTAGATGTACCGGGACACGGTGGTCTCAAAGTCCCAGGACCAAATGGTATCCAAGTGGGCCGTAGCCACAGTATAGATTTTTTTTTGCATCGGAAGTCCCCCTTATGTGGTCATTGTATCATTATTTTTAGGGGATTGCAACACTGTACTGCCCCATAGAAATAGGAAAAGACATAAGAATTGCAGGTATTTCAATCGTGTCATTGGCACTTGCCTGTTTATTCGGTTTAATCATAACCGGTGCGCAAATCGGCTGGGGTCCGTTTACTTCTCTTTACAGCTGGGATAATGAAGTTAATCCTATTGCCGAAAAATAGGACGCAAGTGAAAGACAGAGCAGGTGTGCCGAGAATACGCTTTCACGACTTACGGCACAGCTTTGCGACCTTATCCTTGAACAAGGAATGGACATTAAAACCGCATCGCACATGCTCGGTCACACAGACGCAGAATTTACAATGAACACCTATATGCATGTGACGGATTCCATGCAAGAAAATGTTGCAAACACAATGGGTAATTTACTCGGCGGAAATGCGGCTTTTACAAAGTTTTTAAATTTTTCATTATTTAATTCAACTTGTACCAAAGCAACTTAAATGAAACAATCATATATTCGACAGAATGTGCTTTAGGGAACAAATAACTGATTTCCTTAGCAGAATCAATATACCAATCAGGAACGCCTATTTCGCAAAGCGCATTCTTGTATTTTGATAATTCTCTTTTTGCTCTGCCTTTCCTTATTATCTCACTTATTTTATAGCAATCAAGATGACTTATCGGTGCGTCATTACCATTTCTTTCGATATACTCTTTTCTTCTTTTGTCAAGATAAAGCAATACATCATCCCTAAAAGCTATTACGCTTTCAAAATCACAAACATTATTTTCAAACATTTTTTCTGCATTATAAACATAAGCGCCTGTTGAATGAAGCAAACCGTTTAATACAACCACATCTGAAAATTTTTGCGGTTGAGTGCGTTCAATCTGCTTTTTGACATACGCTGTACCCATTTCAGGAAGAAAGTCAGTATTTACTTCCTTAATCGATTTTAACAATTTCGCATTATCTGCCAAATCGTTTTCGGACGGTTCGACTCCCGTCTTTTCTTTCAGAATTTTCAGCATTTGAACAGCATCGTTACCGAGAATATCCAGCCAAAACAAAGTTCCATAAAGAGCATCTTTGTATTTTTCGCATAAATTCATCAATGTATTTTTGTATGTATTGTTCATTATATTTTCTCCTAATCTAAAAAGCATTTATAATGCTTGCTGTAATCTAACTTAACAATCGGTTCGTCCTTAATTTTAAACGCATCTTTTATGTTTGGAATAAACCCGTTTGATATATTTGGATTCATATAAACAATCGCTTTATTTTTAGTTCTTTTGACAACTCTGCCACGAGGGTAGTAATTATACGGCTTGTTGCAATTTTGGGGCTTAACATATTTCCACAGTTTTTCGTGATTGTATGTATCTCCAGATTTTGCAATGCCGTCGGGATATTTACTTTTATTAAACGGAATTGCAAGCAACTTATTATCAATTAACCAAAACACGCCTTGCTTCATATCATCACCCTTTCTTGATGCGATTATATAAAACGCTATGTGCCGAATTTCGGGCATAATAAAACACCACAATGATTTCTCACTGTGGTGTCAAAGAGAATATTATGCTTTTGAATTCATCAATTCGATTGCTTTATCAAGAACAGGATTTAATTGTTCTGATAAGTATTGTTCAGAACTATATTTTGCATAAGCCCCATGATAAGTGCAGAGTAAAATAATAGGTTTGTTTCCTATGTGGCCTTTGTACAATGAAGTTTCATTATATTTTCCAAAACTCAATTCAGGCTCATTAAATTCGTAATTATCTTTCATTTTATCAAACAGCCCTTTGGGCCATTGAGAAGTTTGAATAACAATAATATCCGGACATAGATAATTTATTTCATCAAGCAAAATTTCTGGACAATGTTCCTTCATTCCTACTGTATGTGAAAGCCCTCGTGTTTCATTCGGGCAATCTTTTGAGACGAATGCACAACGATACAAATTCGTTAATGCGAATTTATCTGTTAGATTAAATTGGTCATCATTATTGATTTCAACTTTCTTAGGCTTCGGGCATTTACCATAAGAGGACAGCAAATATTGCATTATATATAGTAAGCCATTATAGTGAGCATTATTTGCAGTTGATGAAGGTCTTGAAAAAGCGTTCACAACACTATATTCGTTAACATAATCACAAAAGCCCTCAATTCCTACAAATAAGATTTTAGGCAACTTATCTTTGCCATAGTTTTCGCCTATTCTTACACGGTCACATTGATGCTTTGGTTGCTTGTTCTTTAAACGTTTTTTGCAAATGCCATAATATCTACATTCACCATGCTCGCCTGTGTAATACTTTTTATAGACTGTTTCAATTAAACTGTTTTCTAATTCCGTCAAACTAATCACCCACCTGATTATAACAAATCAAACAGCTAATTACAACATTCATCAATCCTTGCTGCTGAGCATATCGGCAAGGCATCGTCCATTTTCTTTTTGCCGAAGCAGTTAATTCCTTTGAATGTGCGACACGCTTTGCATTTGGATTTTTGATTCTCATAATAAACCTCCGAAAAATCAATATAGATTAAAAACAGAGCTTTTCCGCTTTCATCTATATAATCGCAAACACCCATAAAACTTGGTCCGCAATTTCATGTTTTTTATTTCTGCTTATATGATAACTCAAACGATGCCCGCTTTTTATCTTGCAAAAAGTTTCCATAATTTTTCTAAAAACACATCAACAAAACCATGGGTGACACACCGGCAGGCAATGCCCGCCGTGTGATTAACGCCTTGAAAGAGTTCCAAAAGTTTGCAGATAAGGACAAGGAACACCTGGACAAGGTGGTTTCCAGAAAAGAGGAGCTTCAGAACCTTGTGCGGTCACCGGATCATTCCTATTCGGATCAATTGGCGGCCTGCGAAAAAGAGGCCAGCCGGCTTCGCGCGCAAATCGCCGTGTGTGCGGCGTGCGGAGCCTTCACCGATTCGCGTCAATTGTACCTGCTGTCAGTCCACGCTCTGATGCTTGTGACCCGTTTTTGCCCCACGCTAACTTGTATAATTAGAAACACTGTGATAGAATATGAAAAAAGGAAGGGATCTCGTGCCCGTGAAACAGCCGAAAAAAGCTGCTGATTATGAATATCTTGGACATCCTGCGGAAGTACTCCGACGAGGAGCACCGTCTAAGCCAGAAGGACATTGCCGAGATTCTGAAAACCGAATACGATATGACCGCCGACCGCAAAGCCATCCGGCGGAACATTCTGAACCTCATGGACTGCGGCTACAACATCGAGTACAGCGAGTCTATCCGCATGGTGCCGAACCCCAAAACCGGCCAGCCGGAGGAGAGCTACCTGTGGTCGGACTTCTATCTGGAGCAGGACTTCACTGATGGCGAGCTGCGGCTGCTCATTGACAGCCTGCTTTTTTCCAAGCACATTCCTTACAGCCAGTGCAAGGAGCTGGTGGGCAAGCTGGAGGGTCTGTCCAATGTGTATTTCCGCAGCCGGGTGAAGCACATGGCCCGCCTGCCGGAGGACAAAACCGACAACAAGCAGCTCTTTCTCACCATCGAGCTACTGGACGAGGCCATCAGCCGGGGGCGGAAGGTCAGCTTCAAGTACCTGGAGTATGGAATGGACAAGCGGCAGCATAGCAAGACCCGCCCCGACGGCACAGAGCGGGTGTACATCATCTCTCCTTACCAAATGGCAGCCAAGGAGGGAAAATATTACCTGATTTGTAACTATGACAAGTATGACGACATTTCCAACTATCGGCTGGACCGCATCACGGAGCTGAAGATCCTGGACGAGCCCGCCAAGCCCTTTGAACATCTGAAGTGGGCCAATGGCCGGACGCTGGATCTGGCCACTTATATGAAGGAGCACCCCTATATGTATGCCAGCGACAATGTCCGGGCGGTGTTCCGGGTGGCCAAGGCCATGGTCAGCGATGTCATCGACCTGTTTGGCACGGAGGTGACCTTCTCCGACGAGGACGGCGCCGGCGTCACCGTGACGGCCTTCACCAACGAGATGGCCATGGAGCAGTTTGCCCTGAATTTCGCCCCGGATGTGACGGTGCTGGAGCCCCAGCGCCTGCGGGAAAAGGTCAAAATTGCTTTGAAAAAAGCGTTGGAGAAATATGAATAATATAAGCAAAGGAGATAGCACTATGAATCAGCTTGCCGACAACAAAAAACTAATGGATTTTCTGCTGTATAGCTACTTTGGATTCAGCAGTGGAGACCTGGACCAAACAAAGAAACTAAAGTGTTCGTACCGTGCATATTTAGACTTAGCTCGCACGGTCAAATATACCTATTCTACAACAGAACTGGGAAAAGCAACGGTCGGTACTGATGCACATGCATTCATTGATATTCGGAAAAAACGAATTGAAGATGTCTGCTCGAAACTAATTGAATCCATCGAGATCTTTCCGAATTATCCCGGCGATTTCGACACATGGCATGACAGGCAGTGCGCTCAAATCATTTGTCAAATGAATACGCCTTATGATGCTGGTAGAAAAAAATTTCTTAAAGGCGGTTTTACATTTACATACGGGCAAGCACAGAAATGGGTGAATATGACACTGAAATATCTGTGGCTGCTTGATATGCTGCCAAATGGCCTTTCTGAGGCAGAGTTGCATGTACCGGTTGACAGCTTTATTCTTGAAGCTCTAAAAGAGACGCAGCAGTTCAACACCGAGGGAAACAAGATTACCGGTTCTGGCGAATCCTACTATTATAACGGCGAAGCGTGGAGTGCCATATCTGAGTCCAAAAACTACAAAAAGCTGCAAGATGAAATTAGGGACATTGCGAAGAAACAGGGAATTCCCCCTATTCAGTGGGAAGGTCCTGCATGGATGGATGTAGCTAAAACGAGAAGCAGCAAATGAATAAACCTACAGGGGCACAGGGAATCCATTTCCCTGTGCCCCATTTTTGCCCCACTTACCATGCTACACTATCCTCTGAAAGAAGCTGATGCGTATGGATAAGACGACCGCATGGATGCTGCGGCGGGACGGGATTGCATTTCCCTGTCAATGGCACGACTACGGAAACGCCGACCCGGCGGAGGTGGAGGAGACCCTCTATGCCGCCGAAACCGACACCATCACCGTGCTGTAGGATCAGGAGAGCACCAGACACAGCGAATATCTGACAAACGAGGCCAGACATACTTTGGATCATGTTCCCCTAAAGGAGGTAGTACAATGACCATTTTTGAAGAAATTCTGAGCCTGCTGTCTGGCTCACCGGAGCTGCACGCCTACCTGCTGGCCCGCCCGGAACAGCTTCAAACCACCGACTATGCCGATATCATCGCTGGTGCGCCGGTGGCTCTCATAGAAAAGAAGCGACTTTTAGATCGTCTGTCCGGACATGAGGCATACAGCGAAGACACCGGTCTGATTCGGGATTACAGCGCCTGTTTGAACACGGCGCTGCAGGCGCTGGAAAGCAAGGAAGCTGTATTTTCGGTGGGGCTTTGGAAGGACGGCGAACAGCTTGACGGCCCCTACATCGCCTTATCTGTAGAGGAAGTTCAGCGTGCCATTCCCAAATACTGGGAGAATGGCGATACGGCCATAGCATACTGGCGTATAGAGCAGTATCGCCAGGGCGGCGCATCGGATCCTGATGGGTTTGCATGCCCCGAATACACCTTTGCCGCCGATTCGAATGGAGAAGTACAGTATTTTATGCACGATCCCCAAAAAAGCCGAGGTGTGTGGGCGGACGGCGCTTTCGGGGGAGATGCGCCCCATTTGAATCTGCCGGTACCGTATCGCCCTGGTGACATTCTGGAAGTCGGCTGCGCCCCCTATGTTTCGGAGCCGCATTACTGTATTCTGACCGAGGTGGGCGACGACTGCTGCGGCGTGCAGTGCTTGTATCCCGGCGAAAACGGGTGCATCGAATTCGGGGCGCTGAAGCATGGACACTATTTTTCGGGCTGCTTCGATAGGCGGCAGTATATTTCGCCCCTGTACGGTGCGAAGATTTACACCGGCGAACTGTCCGACGAGTACAAATTTATGAAGCCCCTGTCCGAAAAGCTCCATAAGGATCCGGCCTTTGGAAAAGTGCTTTGGAAAATCGGGTACGACTTATGCTTCTTCAACTTAGGCTTCTTCCAGCCTCAATAAAACGCATACGGCGGCAGGTGATATATCTGCCGCCGTTGCTTATTTCTCCATCCATTTTTTGATGGTCTTGTTGATATTGTGCCGCTGCACAGCGCCCACTGCCGCAGCGATGTTGGCGTCCCGCCGGGCTTTCTCCTTTTCGTTTGATATGGACAAAATAGCGCACTCTGTGCGACTTTTTCACCCTACGGTGTCAGGTGTTGGGCATCGTCCATATTTTTATGTTTTTTCTTGAGACGATTCGGTTTTAGGAAGAATACCAATATCTGCGAGGGCTTCCTTACTATACCAGCGCCGAATCCACGCGACGCTGTTCTCCAACATTGCTTGCTGCTGCATCAGGCAGTAGGTGTTCAACAGAAATTCAATGCTGCGATTGCCCTTGAGAAAGTCGCTGATGGGCTTGAGCAGCTTGTGGATGCCCTTCAGCGGACCACGGCAGTACTCCAGATCCAAATAATTGTGGAGAGGATGATCGTGAAACACCAACGGTATAGTCTCTCCTGGGTCGCCCGACATGGTGTATCCACTGCAGGTCATGTCGCTGGCATCGCCTCTGACACGCATTCTTTCCAGTGTGCGGTCCAGGTTGCTCAGCCAATTGTCTGAGCACTCTGAAACGGGCATCTCCCGCCGATAGGTTTCGGCATCCCAGGTGCAGAGGTCGGTCAGCACAAAGGGCTCATCGGGCCATCTGTGGGAACACAGGATGTCCCCAGCGTGAAATGGGGTAGGAAAGTCGAACCACATACCCTCAAAGGCAATGGACAGATCCGTGTCACGGTCGTTGAGCGGTCTGCACTCCAGCTGGCTCACCTCTCCCTGCGGGGTCAGAATGCAATAATCCTCCCGCGGCGAATCCTCACCCGGATCCATGGGGCGCTTGAAAATGCGAAGGCCGACTGTTTCTTCCTCTGCCGCCATCCGGATCGCAGCGGACAGGCAGCGCTCAAAATCGCTGAACGGGCCGAACTCCGTATCTCCGCATAATTCGCCCCGCCAGGACTGCTCACAGACATAGACGCAGCCATCTGGCTCCTTGAAGCGTCGCAGATCCCGCTCCTGCAGGTCGATATAGTCCCGCAGAAACTGGTGAAAATCCGGAATGGCCTCCAGATTCAGCCGCTCCGCCATAGCGCAGTTCGGCATGGTGTCGATGATCTCCCGCCATGCGGCGATTCTTTTCTCCAGCGTGGCGGCTTTGCACCGATACACCAGAAAAGCCGCCTCCGACGTGGTAAATGAATAGTTCAGCTTTTGCAAGTGCTCCCGCATATCACGGGAATCAATAAAACGATAAACGTCCAACTTCTTTTCCTCCTGTTTCTTCTGAATACTGCGATCGTGTCGGCTTCCGTCCGCCTTGAGCGACAGTTGCATCTCATCGGGCAGCGAAAAGGCATGGCGAATCCGGATATCAATTCCCGGTGTGTAGCGTGGGATGAAGATAGACCAGCGCTTTCCCGTGCCGCAGCTCTATCCGCCCACGGGGAAAGTAGTTGTTTGGCATCCCGCCGGTAAGGGAATGCGGATGCGTTTTCAAGAACCGCCGATGATTGTTGCCGACTGTATCGACCTCCGCGCCGGAAACGGGAAAGCACAGCAATTCTCCGTCCACATACCAGAGCAGCCCTCGTTTTGCAGTCACCTCCGTCACCTCCGCTTATTAGGATAGAACGGCCTATGGGTCTTTTTCGGTTCACACAGGCAAAAAGAAAGCCGGCATCCACCGGCTTTCCTGTAAACACACTTATGCTCTTTTTTGATGGTCGTCATTTCTAGCGGTAGATAAGCTCGTTTGTAACGATTTCTATAGCGGCATTTCGAAGATTGTTCATTTCCTGCGCCCAAAGCATCTGGTTTTCTGCTTTGAGGACCTCCGTTACGCCTTTCTTTTCGGCAAGCAGCTTTACAAGCATTGCTTCTGCCTGCTCATTCAGGTCTGCAAGGTAATCGTTCAGCTTACCGGCGGTCAGAAGGTTGGCATATCGCACACGGCGATGCTCCTTGAGATAGCAGAGGTGCCGCTGCCCCCATGTCCCGATTGGCTGCCTTTGATAAGCACCTCATCCACGGCGTCGGTGTATCGCCCCTCCGAACAAGTCGATTGCAGAGATTGTTTAGTGGCTCAATCATTAGTCACCATTCTTCAGTTGTCAGCGCAAGATAATACTTCTACTTCATCAGCCGCACCTCCTTTGACTTTTCTGTAATCATTATAGCGAGACTGACAGCAGTAAACGAATGTACGGATATAAGAAAACCACCGAGAAAAGTCCGTAGTGGACTAATCTCGGTGATTTTCCTTGCCATTGCTGCTCCTGACAGCTAAGTTCTTTTAACTTTTCGTTGTCAACCCGTGGCTTTGCAACTCGGTTATTCGCCCATTGCCGATTCAGCTGCGATGATAATTTGACTTACTGCCTTATCAACGAAAACCGAAGAATGAACAGCATTTCTTGAAGAAACCAAACGTTCGGGTTGCTATGAATTCTACTATCTTGAACTGACAACGGGTATGAGATTAGGTGAAATCTGTGCTTTGGAATGGACATTAAAACCGTATTGCACATGTTAGGTCACACAGATGCCGATTTTACAATGAACACCTATATACATGTGACGGATTCCATGCAAGAAAATGTTGCAAACACAATGGGTAATCTGATAGAAAGCGCAGGCAAGGATACGAAGAAAATTCTATTTCCAACATAAACTCAATCGCCGAATAATCGGCGGTTGAGTTTATGCTTTAAGGTATGGTATAATAAATTTGATAAATTATGATTTGCGGAGATAATAATGTGATGGAACTGCGAAAAATAAATATACAGGACGCTATTGCTCAATGGGAATACACAACAGCATTGCCTGTTGATGAAAACGGCTTAACAAATCAGTATAATGGTGTTTCATACGAGGACTATATTGAAACTGTCCTGCCAACCTTGATTTCGTATGAGCATCCTGTTAACATGCCGAATTGGTTTGTTCCCGAAACATACTATTATTTGTGGGACCAAGATTGTCTAATCGGAGAATTCAGAATAAGACATTATTTAACGGAAACGCTTCGGGAAGAAGCTGGACATATCGGCTACAGCATCAAAAAAGATAAGCGAGGGAAAGGATATGGAACGGAGGGATTGAAACTTACTATTGATAAAGCAAAAAGCATTATCTTGGAAGAAGAGATATACCTTCGTGTAAATAAGGATAATATCGCTTCGCAGAAGGTCATGTTGAATAATGGGGCTTATATTGCGGGCGAAGATGAAGCGCATTTATTCATGCGAATCCCGAAATAACAGCTTTGTTTATAAATTTCTAATCTATTGGGCAAATGCTTTTATCCTAAATTTCATAAATGGTCAATAGATGGTCTTGGGCGTAAAATCAAATAAACGAACAAAATTTCACTCCGTAAAAAAGAGCGAGATTTTTTTGTTGCATATTGAATTTTGAAATTCTTTTCTGAAAAGGAAAAAGCCTGCGAAAACACCGTGTTTACGCAGGCTTTGGAGCTGATAGTCGGACTCGAACCGACGACCTGCGCATTACGAATGCGCTGCTCTACCAACTGAGCCATATCAGCATAATGTGCTGCGTTGCAGCACGGCTAAGATTATACTATATCTCGCGGAGAAAATCAAGAGAAAAATCACAACTCCCGCGCAAAAACAAAACCGCACTGCCGGTCTTACAAAATCTCCAGCAATTTGGAAAAAACGAATTTCACAGCAGACTCGCGCACCCGGTTGCGACCCAAATTGCCAAATTGGCAAGTATAGGTCTGCACTTGATCCTGCACGCAAAAGCCGAAGCAAACCGTACCCACCGGCTTTTTGTCCGTGCCGCCACCGGGACCGGCAATACCGGTGATGCCGACGCCCACATCGCTCTCCGCCGTCCTGGCCACGCCCCGTGCCATTTGCGCCGCCACCTGCTCGCTGACTACGCCATAATTCAAGATCGTGTCCGCCTCCACGCCCAAAAAACGAATTTTCGCCGCATTGGCATAGGTTACAAAGCTGGCATTCAGCACCTTGGACGCATTGGCTACATTAACCAGCGTGCCGCAGCACAGCCCGCCGGTGCAAGACTCTGCAAATGAAACGGTGTACCCCAAGTGAATCAGCCGATCCACCACCTGTTCTTCCAACGCCATTTCATCACCTCTTGTTCAATCTGTAATTAGTATAGTCCTTTTGCAAAAAAAATGCAACCATTCGCAAAAAAGGCTTGCAATATAGCGCATTTTATGGTATAGTGTTTAAGCAATCGGGGTGTGGCGCAGTTGGTAGCGCACTAGACTGGGGGTCTAGGGGCCGCAAGTTCAAGTCTTGTCACTCCGACCATTGACTGCTCATATCCATTTGGATGTGGGCAGTTTTTGTTTATCCAAAAACTGCAATACTCGTGTATTTTCAATACTTTTAAGGATATTCACATATCAATAAAGGATTTTGAAAATGCACCAAAACTTACACCAAATAAAAATATTGCACCAAAAATGCACACAAAATACTAATTAGAGACTATACACATTTGCTTTGGC
>ENA-ORCN01000448-ORCN01000448.1-human-gut-metagenome-genome-assembly--contig:-NODE-448-length-34947-cov-30.944135_pt1 | contig 34947 bp, 32 predicted proteins | sample MGYA00242984_ERZ507984 | MGnify/ENA primary metagenome ERZ507984 (study PRJEB26167, sample SAMN06115395) | human gut metagenome | host: Homo sapiens | place: China:Hubei | collected 2016-05-19... | reverse complement strand
TATTACAAGTGTGCCGCCGCCAAGAAGAAAAAGACCTGCGATAAAAAGGCCGTGCGGAAACAGTGGCTGGAAGATCTAGTGGTCAACGAGACCATGAAGCTGGTGGAAGATGACGCTTCCATGAATGCCATCATTGCCAAGGTCATGGAGCTGCAAAATCAGGAAAGCACAGACTTGCCTATCTACGAAAAGCAGTTGAAGGAAACGGAAACCGGCATCACCAATATGCTGAACGCCATCCAGATGGGCATTCTGACCAGCTCCACCAAGGAGCGGCTGGAAGCTCTGGAAGAGCAGAGGAGGGAACTGCAAGCCCACATTGCAGAGGAACGGCTGGCAAAACCGAAGATGAAAGAATAATCGTCCGGTTCAATCGCAAGGGCAGGATTGGAATACTGTTCTGACCAGCATATTTTTGCGATATGCAATCCAACGATGTTGCAAACGATTAAAAAGTTGGATTGCGATGGCTGCTCCGTTTCCGTAAGCTGGACATGAGCCAGCAGGAGCAGCGGCAGGCACTGGTGGATACCTTCATCAATGCCATCTATCTCTACGATGATAAGGTTCTCATTACCTTTAATTATAAGGAAGGTACGGAAACGGTCGCTTTCGGGGAAGCTGTGAAAGCGGAGAAAAGTTCGGATATGTGTGCGCAAGGTGTACCAACAAAAGAGCGTTGAATCGTTTGATTCGACGCTCTTTTTCGTTATGTAACCCCGAAAAATCGGGGTCTGCACGGTCAATGCACGGTTTTTGCACGGTCGGCTTTTTCGTGGGAATCCCCTGCATAGGCTGTGATTGCTTTGAAATGCATGGTAAATTTTGCATCAGGTCAGCAGAGCCAGACGGAGCTGCGCCTTTACTTTGGGGTCTGAATTCTTCAAAAGTTCCAGCAGAGCGGTCATAGAGATGGTGGGTTCGCCTACGGCGGGTACAGCCTGCGGGCTGAAGGTACCGGGCTTGGCATAGAAGCCGCTTTCAAACTTCTTGCCCAGCTCCACACGGGAGGACTGCTGGATATGGGCGTAGGTGTTCACCAGCATATCGCACTGGCATGACCGGTCGTTCCCTGCACGGCTTTCACATCACCGTCGGAGATCATCAGCTGATAGGTCGCGCTGGAATGCCGCAGACCATGAAAGACGATGCGAGGGAACTCCGGGTGGGCATCCTGCCATTTCAGAAACTTCTTACGGATGAGTGCCGGCTCCACCGCCAGGCCGTTGGGCAGACGGAACAGCATTCCGCTGTCATGGTAGCGTGTCGGATCTTTCATCTCGTCTGCCGCTAACTGATTCAGCCACTTCTTCAATTCCTCTTTCAGTGCAGAGGTCATGAAGATGGTGCGGCAGGAGGATGCGGTTTTGGTGCTTTTCAGGATGAGGGAAGTGGTGCTGCGCTCCAGCTTGTCCGGGAATACCTTGATGATGCAGCCATCGTCCACCTGATCTAGGGCTTCTTTTCGCACCCGCTGCATGGACTTGTTGATACGGAAGGTTCCGATACCATCTGCTGCGTCAAAATCAAGATCTTCCGGGGTCAGACCTACGATCTCGCCCTCCCGCAGTGCGCCCACCAATGTGAGGTGGACTGCCAGATGCAGGATAGGATCCTCCATGCTGTCCAGAGCCACGCGCATTTCCTCTACCGTCCAGATGGTGCGCTCCTGTGTGGACTTCTTGGGGCTGTCCACGGGAACAGGGCTTTTAACAAGAATGCCCCATTCTACAGCGTACTGGAAGGCAGTACCCAGCAGACGATGCACTTCGTGGATGGTGGTGCCGGAAAGAAATCGCTGCTTCTGCTTTTCGGTCAGTTCCTGCTTCTTTCCCTCGATATACGAACCGCAGGGCGTTTTGCTCAGGGTCGCATAGAGGTTTTCCATGTGGTAGGGCTTGAGCTTCTGCATCTCCATGCTGCCGATATAGGGGATAATCAGGTTCTGGATGGTGGAAAGGTTGGATTCGTAGGTCTTGGGTGCCCACTTGTGTTTGCTGCATTGCTTGGGCAGCCAGTCCATCAGGAACTCTGCCACCGTCACCGAGGACGGGATCAGAAAAGTGCCAGCTGCCAGTTCATGTTCGATCTGCTTTTTTCGGTTCGTTGCCTCCTCTTTGGTGGGAAAGCTCTCCCATTTGTCGCAGCTCTTGCCGTGTTCATCTTCGTAGGTGTAGCGGACGCTGTAAGAGTTGCCACGCTTCGTAATATATGCCATACTGTTTGCCTCCTTATCAAGCTGCCCGGTGGATCCACGCATCGAAACTGTCCTTCGGGACGCGGATGCTTCCGCCTACCCGCAGGACACGGAATTCGGTGGTATTGTTGCACAGGTTGTAGGCAGAGCGCAGGCTGATGGCCAGCATTCGTGCGATCTCTTCCACCGTGTACACCAGCTTCGTGGTTGCCGGGCTGTCAGTCGGAGACTTGACGGCATTGGTTTGAGTGACCACTTCCATTGTAGTGGGATTCGAGTCCTTTTGCAAGAACTTATTCGTATAATCGGAAGATTGCACAGGGACGGTCATAGAATTACGGTCAAAATCCATAAGCATTGCTCCTTATATTGTCATATCATCTAAAAATTCAGCTTAAAGTTCTACATCTTGCCCACGCTTGCGGTTTTGCTGCGGCACATTCATGGTGTGCTCCTGCTTGGGGGCAAGAATCTTTTCCAGAAAGCCACGCACCAGTTCGGGCGCACGGTGGAGAGCATCCAGATAGGGTTTCACGTCGTACCACAGGTCGTGGTACTTGTTGCTCCAACGAACGGCCTCTTTCTTGGCGGTGGAAAGTTCTTCTTTCAGGCGGCGGTTCTCCACATCCATCATATAGCCGTGGTCGGCTTGCTTTTTCAGCTTGGAAAACTCTTCTTCGGTCAGCGAATAGTTGCCGAGAAAGGTGCGCTTACCAATATAATCCAGATCGCGCGCATGAATGAGGGCTTCTTTTGTGAGCGTGACCTTTTTCTGCACAGCGGCAAGTTCCTTTTCGGTCTTGGAGAGGGTTTTGTTGGTTTGGGTGAGGTGCTGCTCTTTCTGGTCAATCTGGGCGGTCAGAGTGTCCAGTCGCTCCTGCTCCCGCTGGACTTTGAACTGGGTGACGGTCAGGTGTTCTTCAGTGCTGCCACGCTCACCGCGCTCTACATCCGTATACCCGGCGTTGCGCATATAGTGGAAGAAATCGTCTTGCAGGACACTGTACGACTTCTTCAGGACTGGCTTGCCGCTCTTTTGCAGGACAGGCTTTCCGGCATCGTCCAGCAGGGGCTTGGAAGCCCACTTCTTGCTTCGGCTGACCTGCATGACGGTCTCCTTGACTGTGCCGACCAGTGCCTTGTCCTTGCAGCGTTTCGACCAGAGGATCTGCTTTTCCACCACAGGCACATAGACCACATGGAGATGATAGTGGTAGACTTCACGGCCTAATGCTTCGGTCATGGCACGGTTGATCTCATCGGCGTGCATGACTGCCGAGAGGATATACTGCTCACCGCCCACGATTTGAACGGCAGCTTGGTAGGCATCCTCATAGAACTGCTTGGCGAACTCGTAGCCGCCGTGGTTGTCAAAGTAGGCCGAGTTGACATCAAAGACAAGCTCGCAGTAATGGGTGGCATCCGGCTTCAAGCCGCGCGTTGAAATCGTGCCAGCGGTTTCCAGTTGGGCGAATAGGTCGGTGTAGCTGGCGGTTGGCTTTTTGAAGTGGATGTTCCATGCAGTGCGCTGGGGGATGATGTCGGGGTTCCGGTAGCTGTCCTTTTCGCGCTCGTTGTGCTGCTGAGTGTTGCCAACGGCCTTGTCCGAAACGGCGAGATTTCGAACACTGGTGCGGTCAATGCCATCATTTCTTGCCAAAGGGCATCCCTCCTTTCAAGGTTCATCGAGAGGTGACGGGTAACGGAGATGCACTTCTGCGGAAGTGTAATAACCCACTATGACACTTTCATCCCTATGGGCTGCAAAGTGTAGTGGGCTCTTCGAGGACTCTCCGAGGGGGAACGCCCCCTGCGGGAGAGCTAATCAAGTTCACGTTTGCGAAGCAATGAAAGCCCCAGTGGGACTTTTAAGTGACCGAACGGTCTTGCGCCAGCAAGATGGAGGGGCCTCGCCCCGACAAGTTCGCACGATGCGAACTTGATTGCTCCGTACGCATCTAAAAAATCGCGTACGGACTTCAAATAACCTGTACGGTTCGTACGGCGTACGGAAATCCAAAATATAAGCGATAATTCGTTTTAATTTGCTTCAATTTGCCGTACAGATGCGTACAAGTACAGACCGTACAGGTTGTACGAACTTCTTCCGTGAAAAATGCACTTTTTACGGGCAGGGGTGGACAAGCGGCTCGATGCCCACGAAACCACGCACCCTGCGCCCACCGGGCAGGTAGATGTTATGTACTGCACTAGAGTACCCCGTGTGGGAACTCGGCTATTTTTGCTTCCTGCCTGAATATACGGGGAATTTTGCAGAAAGAGCAAAAAAGCGGCAAAACTGCAACGGAAATAGAAAAAAGCCCTCACTGGTTGCAGAGTTGCTACAGCTCTTTTTAATAAAGAAAAATTTATCACTGCCAGACGAAACACGCGGTCGAGAAACAAAAGCCCCGAAAACTGGATGTTTTTGATAGAAAACACAGGAAAAACTTGTGGAAAAGGTTGAATTGAAGGGAAACGAACAGCTTATTGTTGCATTGAACAGTCAAAAAGTGCATAATAAAGGCAGAGAACGACCTGTGAGGAGGTTTTGGCGTTGAAAACAGAAAGCGGCAAGGAAAAGCGGATGGTCCAGGAGCTGGATCTTTTGAAAAAATACCAGAAGATCTCGGTAAAAGAGCTGGCTGAGACGCTGAGGGTCTCGGAGATGACCGTGCGGCGCGATTTGGAACTGCTGCGCAAGAACCATGTGCTGGAGCGCAGCTATGGTTATGCCACGCTGGTAGAAGGAGGAAACGGCTACTCTTACGAAGGCGAAAACTACGACCTGCGCCGGGCACGGCTGGAAAATTTTGCGGAGAAAGATCGCATCGCCAAATATGCAGCTTCTCTCATCCGCCCGGACGACTGGGTGTTCCTCGACAACGGCACCACCGTTTCACGGATGACGTTCTACCTGCCCACGGATTTTGAGTATACGGTGCTCTGCTACAACTTCCTCATCCTGGCTGAATTGCTCAAACACTCGAATATCAAGGTCATTTTTCCCGGCGGCTACTACCACCCCGAGGATTATAACTTTACTTCCCCGGAGGCTGTGGAGTTCATCCGCCGCCACCGTGCCAACAAAGCTTTCCTCTCGGTGTCGGGTGTCCACCAGAGTCTTGGTATCACCTGCATCAACGCCAACATCGTGGAGAACAAAAAGGCCATGATCGAGTCCTCGGCCCAGAACATTATCCTGGCCGATTCCAGAAAGTTCGGCATGGTCAAAGCCAACCACTTTGCGGACATCCCGGATATGGATCTGGTCATCACCGATACCAACCTTCCTGCCGGGTGGAAAAAGATCCTGGCAAATGCACAGACTCAGCTCAAAATGGTCTGATAAAATGAAGATGAGGGGGCTGTTGCAAAATGCAGTGCCCTCTATTTTGACGATAATACGCGATAATTTAAACTGCGATCTCACATAAAGAAAAGCAAGTGCAACACTTTTTCTCGAAAACCAGAATTTTTGATGGAGATGTGATGCACTTGCTTTTTGCATTGTTTGCTTTTTCGCTTATTTTTGAAATTGTTATAGCTATTTGTGTTGCGCTATTTTGCAACAGCCTTTTTTTGTGTTCATTTGAACATGATTTGAGTGAGCGAGGTATAACTTTTTTGTGCTTGATAGGCGGGTGAAAGCCGTCTGAACGAACCGGAAAATTCAGAAGAACCTTGTTTGAATAAACAAAATATGACGTAGAAAAGATTTTTTTGCCACGATGCTGGATACTTGAGCCAAGGAAAAAAGAATGCAATGCAACCAATGTTCAAAAGAACAAGAATAGCATGATTTTAATGGCGAAAGTGAACAAAACATGCCCGAAAATGTGTGCAATATCATGAAATGAAACAAAAACTATTGACGAATCCGGGGGAGAATGTTATTCTCTGCTCAGAGAACGAACAAACAGTATGTTTGAATAAACAGAGAGGAGCAGAGCTGTGAGACTGACAGAGATAACAGACGACCTGACGGGCGCTGCTGATTCCGGCAGCTACTTCACCGCACGAGGCCGGAAGGTGCGTATCTGTACGAATGGACAGTGCAGTCTGGAACATGAGACCGACGAGATCCTGACCGTGAACCTCTCTTCCCGCAACACCGCGCAGGACAAGGCACGGCAGCTCCACGCAGACCTTCTGAGACGGCTCGAGCCGGGCGGCTTCTATATGAAGAAGATTGGAACCGGCTTCCGGGGCAATGACTCCTACGAGCTGGACGGTCTGCTGGACGGCTGGTCGGACTACAATGTGTTCATTGTGGACAACGCTCCTGACCTTGGTACCTTTACCCTTTATGGCAACCAGTACTGTGAGGGCGAGATCCTCCCCAAGTCGGTTTATGCCAACGACCCCATCTTCCCACCGACGGAATCCTACATCCCCAAAATTCTGGGAAAGGACACCGACAAGAAGATCGGTCTGGTGGATATCGACGCAGTAAAGGGCAGCGAAGAAACGCTGCTGGCCGCTGTGGAACATCAGCTGGCCGAGGAAACACGCATTCTGGTGTTCGACGCCATCACCCGGGCAGATGTCCTTCATCTGCTCAAGACGCTGGCGCCCCGATACCCCAAGGTGTTCTGGACCGGCTCTCTAGGCATCGCGGATGGTCTGGCCGAATATCTCTACGGCCCGGCGCAGACTCACACCTTCCCTGTGCGGGACATCCGGAGCCTTTGCTTCTGTGCTTCGGCCTACGACATCGCTCATAAGCAGATCACTTATTCTGCGGAGCGTGGGCTGCAGACCGTGCCGCTGGACATCGACGCCTACATCGAGGGCGGCAAAGAGGTGCCGCAGCGGGCCGCAAAGCAAGCAGAGCAGCTGCTGGGGCGGGGGAGCGTCATCCTCTTCCCGCAGGTGGAAAAATACTCCTACAAGCCCGGCACCAGCAAAGCTATCATGGAGTGCTTTGCACAGGCTGCGGCAGCGTTTGACCACGATGCCGCATTCGACCGGCTGGTCATCATCGGCGGCGAGACCTCGCAGGGCGTGCTCCGGCAGTTCGGCGTTGAGCATCTGCAGCTCGGCTGCGCACTGGAACCCGGCGTGGCACAGGGCCTGATGCTGGACGGCTGCTTCGCAGGCCGGGAGTTCGCACTCAAGGGCGGCAGCATGGGCCGTGAGGATACGCTGGAAAAGATGCTCTGCCGGAAGGAGGTCGTTTACTGATGGAACATGAATCAATCGTCTGGCCGAAACCGGCCGATGACATCATCCGCTACTCGGCGCTGGTCTACCAGAAGGGTTTGGTAAGTGCAGCGGGTGGAAATGTCAGTGCTCGGCTGGGAGGCGATATGCTCATCACCGGCAGCAACGTGCCGCTGCGGGCAGTCACCTACGAAGGTCTTGTGCTCTGCGACGCTGAGGGTCATGTCAAGCGAGCAGCGCAGGGGCTGAAACCCTCTAAGGAGACGCGGTTCCATCTGGATGTCTACCGTCTCCGCCCCGAGATCAACTATATCATCCACGCCCACCCCACCTATTCGGTGCTCTGGACGCTGCAGAAAAAGCCGCTGCCCCTCTACACCGAGTCGGCAAAGCTTAAGCTCGGCGAGGTGCCCATCGTGCCCGACCGGGCACCCGGTTCCACAGAGCTGGCCGATGTCGTGGCAGAAACGGTGGCCAACGCATCGGCGGATACAAGGGCTTTCCTGATGGAAGGCCACGGCATCCTCGTTATGGGCAAGACCATGGAAGAGTGCTTCGACCAGGCAGAGCTGTTGGAAGATACGGCCAAGATCGCGTTCCTGCAGCAGCTGGCCTGTCTCCGCTGAAGCCTTGATAATTACGAACTGTAAACACAGGATATAAAAACAAAAACAAAAAGAAAAAGGAGAATAATCTTATGAGCACCAAGAAAATTTCCCGCCGTGATTTCCTGAAGGCCGCCGGAATCTCCGCTGCTGCCATTGGTCTGACCGCCTGCGGCGGCTCTTCCAGCACCGCAGCTTCCACCACCGGCAGTGCAGGCTCTGCTGCTGCATCGGCTGAGAGCGCTACTTTCTCGGTCACTGCAGACGTCACCGGTGACCGCGCCCCTTATGTGGAACGCTTTGCTGAGCTCATCTCCGACAAGACCGGCGGCCGCTATCAGGCCAACGTCATCGCCGCAGGCTCTCTGGGCAACGGCTCCGACATGGCACAGATGCTGCAGATGGGTACGCTGGATGTGCTGATGAGCGACGATATGACCATGGACGGCGTGCTGGACGGCACACTGGGCTTCGCATGGTTGCCCGGTCTGGTGGCTGACTACGACGAGGCGGATAGATACTACCTCAAGGGCTGGATCGCCGACGAAGTGGCCAAGATCATGGAGCAGAACAGCCTCATCCGCATCTCTTCTTACTGCAACGGCTTCCGTCAGGTGGGCAACATCGTCCGCCCCGTCACCGAGATGTCTGACCTGGCCGGCCTGAAGATCCGCACCCCGTCCGTCGCCTCTGTTGTCTCTTTCTATGAGAAGTGCGGCGCACTGCCCGTCATGATCGCCGGTTCTGAGGTGCTGAATGCCCTGCAGACCGGTACCGTCGATGGTCTGGACAACGCGATCTTCAATTACACTAACCAGGGTGTTCTGGATGTTATCACCCACATCACCGAACTCAACTACTGCTACTCCGGCGGCTGCTTCATCGCAGGCGCTCCCTTCTGGGAAAAGCTGAGCGACGAGGACAAGGCCGCCTTCAAGGAGGCTGCACAGGAGGCTTCTGATGAGTTCTCCGAGTTCTTCCGTGAGAAGACCGAGAAGATCACCAACGACGGCGTGGCCAGCGGCCAGTGGACCGTGGATCAGCCCTCCGATGATATGAAGGCTAAGCTGCAGGAGATCTACCAGCAGATCTGGGAAGAGAGTCGCGGCACCTACAGCGACGAGATCATGGACGCCATCACCAGCGGTGATTACAAGAACAAGTAAGGCTATGTGGCGCTCCATACTTTGATGTAAAGTGATTCTGCCGCCTTGCGGGGAGTGCCCGGGGCGGCAGTTTATGAAAGGAGGCAAATGCTGTGAACAGCAATAACAAAACGCTGCAGGGCTTGAAGAAGGTCAACGACAGACTGTTGGGCGTCGAGACCTTCCTGCTGGCTCTTATCACAATTCTGCTGGTCGCGGCCATCTTCATCGAGGTGGTTTGCCGGTATTTCCTGTTTATCTCTGCCGCGTGGGCAGAAGAGCTCACCCGCTATCTCTTCATCTGGTTGACCTACATCGGCTCAGCCTACGCTATCTGCGACAACAGCCACACCGAGATCGATGTGCTCAAGCAGGTGCTTATGAAGATCAAGGGCCCGGCCCGCGAAAAGTGGCTCAAGGCGCTGGAAGTCGCAGCCATCGTTTCCACTTTTGCATTCCTGGTCGTCTTTGCCAAGCTCTTCTTCGACTATATGATGAAGATTTTCGGTACCCCCCAGACTTCGCCCACCATGCGCATCCCCATGGGCTGGGTCTACCTGCCGGTGTTTATAGGCATCGTGCTTGCAGCCCTGCACGAGGTGTACATGCTTGCAGCCTGCCTGCTGGGCGGCGATAAGAAGTCTACCGCCGAGGCGGACAACTGAGAAAGAGGGTGAAATTATGACAGCGCTTCAAGCTTTGCTTATCTTCCTGATCTCCTTCATGGTGGTGGCCGTCCTGTTCAAGATGCCGGTCTCCTTTGCACTGGGCACATCCTCTCTACTGGTGCTGGCTTTTGGCGGCTACAATCTGGTCACTGTGCCCCAGTTCGCGTTCTCCGGTCTGGACAGCTTTGCTCTGCTGGCCATCCCGTTCTACATCTTCGCCGGTGTCATCATGGAATACAGCGGTATCTCCAAGATGCTGATCGACTGGATCAAATCTTTTGTGGGTCGTATCCGCGGCGCCACCGGCGTCATTACCATCTGCGCCTGCATGGCCTTCGGCGTTCTGACTGGCTCGGCCATGGCTACCATCTCCGCCATCGGCAAGATGATGGTGCCCGAGCTGGAAAAAGAGGGCTACCCCAAGGCTTATAACTCCGCTTTGCTGGCGGCTACCTGCTTTCTGGGCATTCTCATTCCCCCGAGTGTCCCCGGCATCATGTACGCTCTGGCCTCCGGCGGCAAGATCTCTGAAATCTGGATGTCTACCATCGGCCCTGCCTTCATTTTTGCAGTGGGCTATTTCGTCATTAACTACTTCCGCATCGGCCGTCATCAGGTTAAGCCGGAAAAGGTCAATATGGCGTTCAGTGAAAAAGCCCGTCAGATCGGCAAATCCACCTTCTACGCTATCCCGGCCCTGCTGATGCCCATCATCATCTATGGCGCTATCTACGGCGGCTTCTGCACCGTTACGGAGGCAGGCGCTGTGAGCTGCGTTTACGGTATCCTCTATTTCGCCGTTCTGAAAATCATCAACAAAAAGAAGATCCAGATCACCTTCTGGCGCTGTTGCGCCATCGCCGGTGCGTCCACTGCCGTTATCGGCCTGCTGAACGCCTTCTCCGCTGTGGCCGGCAAGGTCATGACGCTGGCCGGTATCTCCTCCTTCCTGTCCAACCTGATCACGGCCAACATCTCCAGCCGCTGGGGCTTCCTGCTGATGATCAACATCCTGTTCATCTTCATGGGCACATTCATGGACATTAACGCCACCATCCTCATCATGACCCCGCTGTTGCTGCCCGTGGCGCAGACTTACGGCATCAGCACCATCCACTTCGGTGCCATCATGCTGGTCAATATGTGCGTTGGCTTCCTGACTCCTCCCTTTGCTGTCGGTATCTTCGTTTCCACCAAGATCGCCCACTCCACATTTGGAGAAACGGTCAAGGAAGCCATCCCCTTTATGGGCGTGGGCCTGATCGCCATCCTGGTCACCACCCTCTGCCCGCAGTATATCAACTTCTTTGTGAACCTGCTTGCGTAAACAACAGAAACGAGGTAACAGTATTATGATTGGAAAAGAAATTCGTCTCAAGCGCCTGATGCCCACCGAGGACGGTAAGTACTTCGGCCTGACCGTAGATCATGCCATGGGCCGTGGTGTGATGAAAGGTCTGGATACCATCGATGATACCATTGCCAAGATGGTGGCCGGCGGTCCGAATGCCATCACCATGCATAAGGGCATTGCAGAACACTGCTTTGCTCCCTACGCAGGCAAGACCTGCCTTGTGCTCAAGTTGACCACCTTTGGCGTCTACCATTACGAGAGCGATGTGCAGGTGGCCAGTGTGGAAGAAGCCATTGCCATGGGTGCCGACGCCGTGTCGGTGGGCTGCATCCTGGGCGGTGACAATCAGGAGCAGCAGATCGCCATGCTGGGCCGCATCAGCGAGGAAGCTCACCGCAACGGGATGCCCCTCATCAGCCATATCTATCCCCGCGGCAACCATATCACCGGAGACGACCAGCGTAGCGTGGAGAACGTGATGTACGCTGCCCGCACTGCTGCAGAGCTGGGGGTGGATCTGGTAAAGACCACCTACACCGGTGACCCCGAGAGCTTTGCCCGGGTAGTGCAGGCTGCCCCCACCCGGGTGGCCATTGCCGGAGGCAACGGCTGCAAGACCGCACAGGATTTCATTCAGATGACCCGTGATGTCATGGATGCCGGTGCTGCAGGCGTGACTTACGGACGCTTCGTGTTCCAATACCCCCATGTGACCCCGCTGGTCAAGACTCTGGGACAGGTGGTACACAATGGTCTGTCCGTGAAGGAAGCCATGGAGCTGCTGGACACGCTGGAGCATGAGGATGCATAAGGGAGGACCGCTATGCTGAAATTTGATCTTCAGAAGCCCAATGATGTGGTAGCCTTTGGCCGCGCCACCATCGATCTCTATGCCAATGAGATCGGCCCCATGGAGGAAGCAAAGACCTTCTCCAAATATGTGGGCGGCTCTCCCGCCAACACCGCTGTCGCCATGGCCCGTCTGGGCCTGAAAGTTGGCTACATCGGCAAGGTGTCTGATGACCAGTTCGGACGCTTCATCGTCAGATATCTGGTTGACCAGGGGGTGGATACCTCCCACATCGAGACAGCCGCCCCCGGCATCCGTTCCGGTGTGACCATGGGTGAGATCAAAGAGGGCTCGTGCAACTGTTTCATGTACCGCACCGACTGCGCCGACCTTCACATCGACTGTGCTCAGCTGGACGAGAGCTATATCGCCAGCCACAAGCTGCTGCTCATCTCGGGCACATCTCTCTCCCATTCTCCGGCGCGGGAGGCTGTGTTCCTCGCCATCGCCATGGCAAAGCGGAACGGTGTGGTTGTTGCCTTTGACCTCGATTACCGTGACGGAACCTGGGACAATGACGACGAGACCAGTATCTATTTTACCCTCGCCGCCCAGCAGGCTGATATGGTGCTGGGGACCCGGGAAGAGTTTGATAAGATGGAAGAACTTTTCCACCCGGGCAACCATGATGACGACCGGAGTGCTCACTGGTTGCTGGAGAAGGGCGTAAGCCTTGTCTCCATCAAGCAGGGCAAAAAAGGCTCTCATCTCTATACCGCCGAGGGCCGCACCATGGGCGGTATCTATCCAACAAAGGTGCTCAAGAGTTTTGGTGCGGGAGACTCCTACTCCGGCTCTTTCAACAATGCGTTGATACGTGGGAAGAGTCTGGAAGAAGCACTGAAGTATGCAGCAGCTGCTGCTTCAATCACCATTACCGGCCATAGTTGCTCCGATGCCATGCCCACCTTGGATCAGGTAGAAGAGTATGTGCAGACCCACGAGTATCAGATGCCGGAGGCTTGAGAACCACTGCAAGAACCATATCACTCCCCCCTTTTTAACACAGAAGCCGCGCATTGACAGGACGTGCGGCTTCTGTATTTTTTTTGTACGGGTACAAAGCGGGGATGCGGCCACTCAAACCAATGCCGTCAAGTCGGTAGGGGATAGGTCGAAATTTGTTTGTTTTGGAGTAAGTGCACGGTTTCTGCACGGTTTTTGCACGGTTTCAAAACGTGCAAAGAGTGCTTTTCGTTGCAAAATACGACAAAGGGTGCAGAAATTGCTGGGTGAAAAATCACGTTGCTTTGATTAAAAATGACGATAGCTCGAAATTTCCATAAATTGAGACGAACCGGCGGCTTGCTCTCTTAATCAGTGGGCCCAGGGTTCGAGTCCCTGGAGGTGCACCAAATTTTGAACGTCAAATCGTAAGATTTGACGTTCTTTCTTTATGTAGGAAAGCGGCTGCACACTTTCTGCACACCATTTGCACATTCCCCGAATAGTGGGTTTTTCTGCGCAAGATGCGCACAGCCTGCTTTCCTTTGCATAAAAAGAAGAGAAGTTAGGCGAACAAGGCTCTCGTCAACTCTCTGCGTTCCTCTGCATCCATCAGCCGGATAGCTTCAAGAATCGCCTTGCCCGTGATTTTTGTTGCCTCCGGCTGTTTGCTTTCCGGGGGCTGGGGTGCTGCCGGGGTCAGGTCTTGGGTATAGAAGTTCACTTCGATCTTCTCTGCCAGTTCCAGACGAGGCTTGTCCTGCGTGTGAGCGTAGGTGTCCATCAGGACAGCGGCGGTCGCATGACCTGTGTTGCCTTGCACTGATTTGAAATCGCCATCGGACTGCAAGAGCTGGTAGGTGGCACTGGAATGCCGCAGACCGTGGAACACGATCTGCTCGAATTCCGGGTGCACTGACCGCCACTGCCGATACCATTTGGTGAGCAGTTCCGGCGCAATGGGCAGACCATCGGGCAGTCGGAACAGTTGCCCGCAGTTGCTATATTTCTCTGGGGCGTTCTGCTCGTCCTGCTTCAGCTTTTCCAGCCATGCCAGCAGTTCTTCCTTCAAGGGCTTGGTCATATACAGGACACGGTTGGATTTCTTGGTTTTGGGCTGAGAGGACTTGCTCCCCTCCCGTCTGTCCGGGAAGGTGTGATACACCTGATTGGGGTCGAGCTTTTCCAGAGCATCCTTATTGGCTCGCTGCATGGTCTTGCTGACTGAGATGGTGCCACGCCCATCGGCGGTAAACAAGGGCATCGTGCGTGGCTGCTTTGGTCTGGTCAGAAGATTCTGTGGCAGGGGGATTGTCCGAAGTTTCGTCAGAAATCGCTTGAGATTTCTGACAGAAAATTCGCATGGAACAACGATTCCTGACGCTTCCATTGTAACCGGGTTCGAGCCCGTTTGCAAGAACTTATTCGTATAATCTTTAGACTTCACATCTTCGGTCATGTCAGGCCGATTCAAATTCATAGGCAGACCTCCATATCCTTGTAACCGAACGCCTGTAACCGGGCAGGAAAATTCTCTTTTTCTGCACACAGAGCATCCGGTGGGCTTTATACTTTTTCTTATTCTTTTAAGGTTACATGGTTACAGAGAGAGGAAAACGCAGCAGTCATGCGGCTTTTGCGCCGTAACTGAGGTGTAACCGAATCTGTAACCAGACGCGTAACCGGTGTCTATCAGAAGGGGAAGCCCAGCTGCTTGGCTTCCACATCCGTTATTTCGGAGAAATTTTCAGCCCCGGTTTCGGGGCTGGTTACATATATATCAGAGCATAAGAAAACACCCTGCAAGATTTTTAGTCTTGTAGGGTGTTTCATATATAGCATCTCGTGAATCACGGATTGCGGCATTAGTATTTTTTTGATAATGTGTAGGTATAGTAGGTGTCAACAATCAAAAGAATTGCTACGATGCTCATTGTCCACCAAAAACAAGAAATGCCTTTCGTCAAAAAGCATACCATAATTATAATAATACCACTTACGATAAATGAAATACCTCCAAAGCGTTGGCCTTTTTTCCATGTTGTTTCATTTTTCATACTCCATACGCTTCTCAGTCCTACAACTGAGTTCATTCGTAGTTTTGGCATAATGTTACCTAATATAATCATTGCAACGCCAAGCAGTCCAAATACAAGTTGATTTATATCAAGTGCAATGGAAGACAGATTTTCAATCGAATTGAAATCAGCATACAAAAAATAGACTGTCATAGCGTTGAAAAGTGCAAGAGATGCTATTCCAGTCACAATACATACATTTTTGTTATTACTTCCATTTTCTTCTTGTTTTGAGGATAACTTAACCATGGCAAGCATAAAATAGCCAAATAAAACTGTAATCACAGGGAAAATTAGTGTTTCATATTTGCTGCCCCAACGTGTCACTTGATTATTCATATCATAATGAGCCGGGATCAGCTCTGGCAAGAACTGTAAGGCAATCAGAACAACTGCCAATGGTAAAAACATGAGACTGTAAAAAACGACCATTTTCTTTTTCATTGTTGATCTCCTCGCAAATTACTGATCCACATAATGGTTTCATCAAGGATAGATAAATTCAATTCATAATAAATATAATTTTTGTATCGAGTTTCGTAAATTAAGTCTGCTTTTTTCAGCTTCGATAAATGGTATGACAATGCCTGTGGTGTCATATCCAATGCGATTGCTAAATCTCCTGAACTTATTTTACCTTCCTGTAACTTTAGCAGAATTTTTCGACGTGTATCGTCTGCTAAAGCAGCTAACACTTCATTTATAGCCAAGCGGTCACGCTCCAATCTATTTCAAATAATCTTTAAATAGATTGTATCACACATGTGCTCTTTATACAAGGCTATTTCAAAATATTTTTAAATAGCAAAAAGATACCGTCAATGGTCACGATAAACATTTCCTTACCCCTATTTATTATATGTAAATAACCTGACTATAAATGATTTTTCTAATCTCCGTTTCAATATCTTTCCGGGAGAGAACGAAGCAGCAAAACTGCATGGATTTCCTGCCCCATTTCGGCGGCGTTTTCCGGCTCTCCCTTACGGGGTCATCGCCGGGTATCCCATGCAGACGGTCATGCGGTTTTCAAGGTGCACCGAACAAAACGGCAACAAAAAAGTCGCCACAAAACAGACCGGTCATGCCTTCGCTTTTTCGGAAGGTCTTGCCAGTCGGTTATGTAGCGACTTGAAAAGTCAAAAAGGGGAGCTGCCCAGCCCCGCAGGTACTGAGCGAATAAGTAAAAATATGTAAATATTAAATTGTTGGGGTGGATTACCACAAAATCTGGGGCGTGTCAACGTGAACTTGTCGGGGCGAGGCCCCTCCATCTTGCTGCGCAAGACCGTTCTGTCGCTTAAAAGCCCCACTGGGGCTTTCATTGCTCCGCTGCGCTTCGCAAACGCGAACTTGTCGGGGCGAGGCCCCTCCATCTTGCTACGCAAGACCGTTCTGTCGCTTAAAAGCCCCACTGGGGCTTTCATTGCTCCGCTGCGCTTCGCAAACGCGAACTTTTGAAAACACGTCGCTTTTGGCAGCTTGCATGAAAAATCAAGGGAAACTTTGGCAAAAAGAGAGAGGGCTGGACGGTGCCGGCCCTCTTGACAAGAAACTAACATGTTGAATTTTGAATTTGAGCCAAAATGAAGCTGGTATGTTGTGAGGCGGCAAATGGTAATGGTGGGACTGATACAACATCCAGTGGAATCAAGGAGATGGATAGTAACTACATAGAATTGATGAATAAAAACTGAAACCGCTTTTTTATCAGCTTTTTTTGCGGGTGGCGATATCCTGAAAGCAGAAATAATCCGGCTGGTGGCGCGACTGCGTGTACTCGAACAGCAATCCATCGGAGTTGAAGGTCTGGTTGACCACGACAGCTACGCAGTCATAGCCGTCCATATCCAGCAGTTTTTCGTCCCGGACGGTGGCATGCTCCACCGTGATGCGCCGTTTGCTGGTGATGATTTGCATTCCGAGCACATTTTCAATAAAATCATAGATGGAATGGGATGCGATTTCCTCCGTCAGTCCGGGCACAAATTCCTTCAAAAAATAGTTGATGTCCAGAATCAGTGCTTTTCCGTCCAGATAGCGCACGCGCTGCACCGCCCACAGTTCGTCGCCCTCAGAAAATCCGCTTTCCGCAGCAAACTGCTCGGTTGCAGTGATCGTCTCAAACCGAATGACACGGGTAACGGCTTGCAGATGGTTGCGGCGGGCTGTCTCTTGAAAGGTCTCGATGCCGCCGATGGTAAAGGTGGTTTTGCCCACCGGCTGGTAGATGACCCGAACGCCCCGTCCCTGCATGGACTGCACATAGCCGTCTGCGGTCAGCTCGGCAATGGCACGGCGCACCGTATTGCGGGAACAATCATATTCTTCAATCAGGGTATTCTCGCTGGGCAGCAGGGATTGATATGGATAATCCTGCGCTTCGATCCGCTTTTTGATGCTGCGGTAGATGCCCTCATACTTTGCTTTCGGCATGGTGATACTCCTCAACTTGTTCAAACATTTACTTCAGTATACCGTGATTGCACCCGAATTTCAAGGCTTTTGTTTGTCCGAAGCGCCGAAAATTATCAAGATGTGGTCGATTTTTTGGAAATATACTTGACTTGTCTGAACAAGTTAACTATACTGAAGCTGCAAGATGAGCTTGTTTGAACAAGTTGAACAACCTATCGAAAAATCAAAGTAAAGGAGAAGAACATCATGGGTAAATATCAAGAAGACGCAAAGCTGCTTCTCGAATATGTGGGCGGCAAAGAAAACATTGCGGCGGTGTCGCATTGCGTATCGCGGATGCGATTTGTCCTCAACGATCCCGCCAAGGCGGACGTTGCCAAGATCGAGGCACTGAAATCCGCCAAGGGCACTTTCACCCAGGCGGGCCAGTTTCAGGTCATCATCGGCAACACGGTGAGTGATTTCTACAATGATTTCATCGCGGTGTCCGGCATTGACGGCGTGTCCAAGGATGCCGTCAAGAGCGCGGCCAAGCAGAACCAGACCACCCTGCAGAAGATCATGAGTGCACTGGCCGAGATCTTTGCACCGCTGATCCCCGCCATCATCACCGGCGGCCTGATCCTTGGCTTCCGCAACTGCATCGACAGCATTTATTTCTTTGAGAACGGAACCAAGACCCTGTGCGACATCAGCCAGTTCTGGTCCGGCGTAGACAGCTTCCTGTGGCTGATCGGTGAAGCCATCTTCCATATGCTGCCGGTCTGCATCTGCTGGTCCGTTACCAAAAAGATGGGCACCACCCAGAGCCTTGGCATCGTGCTGGGCCTGACGCTGGTTTCCGGGCAGCTGCTCAATGCCTACGGTGTGGCTTCTACTGCGGCGGCAGATATCCCCAAATGGGACTTCGGCTTCTTCACCGTGAACATGATCGGCTATCAGGCACAGGTCATCCCGGCCATCCTCGCGGCGTTCACGCTGGTGTATCTGGAACGGTTCTTCCGCAAGATCTGCCCGGCAGTCATCTCCATGATCGTTGTGCCCTTCTGCTCGCTGGTGCTGTCCGTCATCATCGCCCACACTGTCCTTGGCCCCATCGGCTGGAAGATCGGCACCTTCATTTCTGACATCGTCTATGCCGGCATTTCCGGCTCCTTCCGCGTGGTGTTCGGTGCCATCTTCGGCTTTGTGTATGCACCGCTGGTCATCACCGGCCTGCATCACATGTCCAACGCCATCGATATGCAGCTGATCGCCGACTTCGGCGGCACGATGCTGTGGCCCATGATCGCCCTTTCCAACATTGCACAGGGTTCTGCCGTGCTGGGCATGATCTACCTGCAGCGCAAGAATGCTGCCGCTCAGGAAGTCAACGTTCCCTCCTGCATCTCCTGCTATCTGGGCGTTACGGAGCCTGCCATGTTCGGCGTCAACCTGAAATTCCACTTCCCGTTTATCTGCGGCATGATTGGATCTGCCATCGCAGCGGTCGTCTGTGTGGCAACTTCCACCACGGCCAACGCCATTGGCGTGGGCGGCATCCCTGGTATTTTGTCAATCCAGCCCGCCTATATGCTCAGCTTTGCGCTGTGCATGGCCATTGCCATCGTCGTCCCCTTTGTGCTGACCGTCATCGTCGGCAAGAAAAAAGGCGTTGCCTGATTTTGTGAGGTGTGTACCATGAATGATTTTAAAGATAAAGTTGTCTACCAAATTTACCCGAAATCCTTCATGGACTCGAACGGTGACGGCTTCGGCGATTTGAAGGGCGTCACGGCCAAGCTGGATTATCTCGCCGACCTGGGCGTTGACTATCTCTGGCTGACCCCGTTTTTTCCCTCGCCCCAGCGCGACAACGGCTATGATGTGGCCGACTACCGTGCCGTTGACCCGCGCTACGGCACGATGGAAGATTTGGAAGAACTCATCCGCGAGACAGACAAGCGCGGCATTGGCCTGATGTTGGATATGGTGTTCAACCACACCTCCACCGAGCATGCATGGTTCCAGCGGGCACTGGCCGGTGAGAAAAAGTATCAGGATTACTACATCTTTAAGAACGGAACCCCGGACAATCTGCCCACAAACTGGGTGTCCAAGTTCGGTGGCCCGGCATGGCAGTATGTGCCGCAGCTGGGCAAGTGGTATCTGCACCTGTTCGATGTGACACAGGCAGACCTGAACTGGGAGAACCCGGCGGTGCGGGAAGAAATGGCCGACATCCTCCGTTTCTGGAAGGCGAAGGGAATCAAGGGATTCCGCTTTGATGTGGTCAATCTGATTTCCAAACCGGAAGTGTATGAGGACGACTTTGCGGGCGATGGCCGTCGCTTCTACACCGATGGCCGCAATGTCCACAAATACCTGAAAGAATTGGTGGCGGCAGGCGGCATCGACGGCATGGTGACGGTGGGCGAAATGTCCTCCACCTCGTTGGAAAACTGCATCGGATACACTGCTGCGGGCAACCATGAACTGTCTATGTGCTTCAACTTCCATCATCTGAAGGTGGACTACAAGAACGGCGACAAATGGGCACTGATGCCTGCCGACCATCTTGCCCTGAAAAAACTGTTTCAGACATGGCAGGAGGGGATGCAGGCGCATGACGGCTGGAATGCGCTGTTCTGGTGTAATCACGACCAGCCCCGTGCCGTGAGTCGCTTTGGCAGCGATACGGCCTACTGGAAGGAAAGTGCCAAGATGCTGGCCGCCGCTATCCACTTTATGCGCGGTACGCCGTATATCTATCAGGGCGAAGAACTGGGTATGACCAATGCGCACTTTACCTCCATTGACCAGTACCGGGATGTAGAAAGCCTGAATTACTACAACATCCTGCGCGGCGAGGGCAAGTCCGAGGCCGAAACGCTCGACATCATCGCCCAGCGCAGCCGCGACAACGGCCGCACCCCGATGCAGTGGGATGCCAGCGCGAACGCAGGCTTCACCACCGGTACGCCGTGGATCGGCACCGCCGATAACTATCAGACCATCAACGCCGCCGCCGAGATGGACGACCCGGACTCGGTGCGCAGTTTCTACAAGACGCTGGTGCACCTGCGCAAACAGCACAAGGTCATCAGCGAGGGGAAAATCGAGTTCCTCTTCCCGGAAAATGCCGACCTGCTGGCCTACCGCCGCTATGGTGCGCCGGACGGAGAAGAGCTGCTGGTGCTGTGCAACCTGACCGGACACGAAGTACCTGTCACCCTGCCGGAGGGCTGGGCCGGTGCGGAAAAGCTGCTGGGCAACTACACGGAAACGGCTGCTGCGCTGCGCCCGTATGAGTGCACAGTTCTGAAAAAATAAAAACAAGGTGTGTCCACCCGGATGCACCCTGCAAAAATCCACACACGATAAGTAAGACAGGGAGTTCCCCATCGGGAACTTCCTGTTTTTCTTTGCTGGAGATGTGAGCCTGCTCCGCCTGCCACGCGGCAAGCTCGCGTTTGAAAACACGTCACTTTCGGCAGCTTGCAAGAAAACACGGTGAAAACTTTGGCAAAAAGAGAGAGAACTGGACGGTGCCAGCCCTCTTGAGAAGGTTCTTCTACGAAATGTTGTTCCATCCCGGTTTTATCCCGGTTTCAAAAAGGGCTTGCATTCGATTATATACCATGCTATAATGCTCCCAGAAATTGAATCAAGAATCTTCAGGGCAGGGTGCGATTCCCTACCGGTGGTACAGCCCACGAGCCGCAAGGCATGATTCGGTGAAACTCCGAAGCCGACAGTATAGTCTGGATGAAAGAAGATAGGAAAGCATAGAGAAACCACAAGATCTCTGTACTCATGGAAGCTGCTCTGAGATGCGTTTGCATTTCAGAGCTTTCTTTTTGCGCAGGAGATACTGCGCCTGTTTGCCTTGCCCTGAACAATCTGGTTCGGGGCTTTTTTATTTGGAGGCAGAGAGATGAACGATACAGAGTATATGCGTCTTGCCTTAGAACTGGCGAAAAAAGGATGCGGATGGACATCCCCAAATCCGATGGTGGGTGCTGTCATTGTAAAAGATGGTCAGATCATCGGGCAGGGATGGCATGAACGGTATGGCCAGCCCCATGCGGAGCGAAATGCGTTAGCATCCTGCGCTGTTGACCCTGAAGGGGCAACGATGTATGTGACGCTGGAGCCCTGCTGTCATTTTGGGAAACAGCCGCCGTGTGTGAATGCTATTCTGGAAGCGGGCATCAGCCGGGTCGTAGTGGGGTCGGCAGACCCAAACCCGCTGGTGTCGGGAAAAGGAATTGCTGCTCTGCGGGTGCAGGGAGTAGCGGTGACGGAAGGCGTTTTGCGGGAAGAATGCGACGCACTCAATCGGATATTCTTCCATTTTATAACGACAAAACGCCCGTTTGTTTCTATGAAGTATGCCATGACAATGGACGGAAAAATTGCCACGGTTACGGGCGCATCCAAATGGATTACAAGTGAAGCTGCCCGAGCGGATGTTCAACAACAGCGGCATCGTTTCAGCGGAATCATGGTCGGTGTCGGAACCATTCTTGCCGATGATCCCTTATTGACCTGCCACATGGAGAACGGAAAAAACCCAGTTCGCATCGTCTGCGATACTCAGCTGCGGACACCATTGCAAGCACAGGTGGTCGCAACAGCAAAACAGATCCCGACCATTCTTGCGACCTGCTGCGCCGACCCGAAACGGCAGGCGATATATCGACAGGCTGGGTGCCGAGTGATTTGTCTGGACAAAAGGAACGGTCACATTGACCTTGTACAACTTATGGAAAAACTTGGTCAGGAACAACTCGACAGCATTCTTCTGGAAGGCGGAGGGACACTGAACTGGGCAGCACTGGAAAGCGGCGTTGTTCAACAGGTGCAGGCGTACATTGCCCCAAAGCTGTTCGGCGGACAGGAAGCAAAAACACCGGTGGAAGGTGCAGGAGTTCATGTGCCGAGTGCAGCATTCCGGCTGAAAAATAGCAGCCTGACCCATCTTGGCGAGGATATTCTGATTGAAAGCGAGGTCGAGTATCCATGTTCACTGGAATTATAGAAGAAGTCGGAGCCGTAAAGCAGATTACGCATGGGCAGCATTCGGAAGTGCTGAACATTCAGGCACGGACCGTTCTGGAAAACACAAAAATCGGTGACAGTATCGCAGTGAATGGCATCTGCCTGACCGTTACCCGGCTTTTTGCAGACAGCTTTTCTGCCGATGTTATGCATGAAACCCTGAACCGCTCCTCTCTTGCAGGTCTTATGGTCGGGAGCAGGGTCAATCTGGAACGGGCAATGGCTGCGGATGGACGGTTCGGCGGGCATATTGTGGCGGGTCATGTGGATGGCACCGGGTGCATCCTGCGAATCGAAAAAGACGACAATGCGGTCTGGTTTACCATCCATGCGGAACCGAACCTTTTGCGCTATGTCGTGGAAAAAGGCTCCATCGCGGTCGATGGTATAAGCCTGACGGTGGCAGCAGTCAGTTCGGATGCGTTTTCAGTGTCCACCATCCCTCACACCGTCAGCTGTACAAATCTGTGTCAAAGGCACAAAAACGATGTGGTAAATCTGGAGACCGACATCCTTGGCAAGTATGTCGAAAAGCTGTTTCAGCCGATACCGCAGGAACACCGGCAAAGCTCTGTCACGAAAGAAATGCTGATACGCTACGGATTTGAATAAGGAGAAACAACAATGAGATTCAATACCATTCCTGAAGCTCTGGAAGATTTGAGACAAGGCAAGATCATTTTGGTGACGGATGACCCGGAACGCGAAAACGAGGGCGATTTTATCTGTGCCGCTGAGTTTGCGACAACAGAAAATGTCAATTTCATGGCGACCCACGGCAAAGGTCTGATCTGTATGCCGATGTCGGAAGCCTTTGTACAGAAGCTGAAGTTTCCGCAGATGGTTCGGCATAACACGGACAACCATGAAACCGCCTTTACCGTGTCCATCGACCATATTTCAACCACGACCGGCATTTCTGCTGCGGAACGCTCTATTACCGCGCTGGCCTGTGTAGCAGAAGACGCAAAAGCAGAAGATTTCCGGCGACCGGGTCATATGTTCCCACTTTTAGCAAGGAAAAATGGTGTTCTGGAACGGAACGGCCACACAGAAGCCACCGTAGACCTGTGCCGTCTGGCAGGGCTGAAAGAGTGCGGGCTTTGCTGCGAGATCATGAGGGACGATGGCACTATGATGCGCACGGAGGAACTTGCACAGCTGGCAGAACGATTCCAAATCAAATTCATCACCATCCAAGCCTTGCAAGAGTACCGTAAGTGTCACGAAAAGCTGGTCGATCAGGTGGCTGCCGTAAATCTACCGACAAAATACGGCGACTTCCGCGCATACGGTTTTGTGAGCCGCCTGAACGGAGAGCATCACATCGCATTGGTAAAAGGTGAAATCGGTGATGGCCGGGATGTCCTGTGTCGGGTGCATTCGGAATGTCTGACGGGTGATACGTTCGGTTCGCTGCGCTGCGATTGCGGACAGCAGTTGGCTGCGGCGATGACGCAAATTGAAAAGGAGGGGCGTGGCATCCTGCTCTATATGCGGCAGGAAGGGCGCGGTATCGGTCTCATAAATAAGCTGCGTGCCTACGAGTTGCAGGAACAGGGCATGGATACCCTGGAAGCCAACCTCGCCCTTGGTTTCCATGGGGATGAACGGGAGTATTACATGGGAGCACAGATTTTGCGGGAGCTGGGAGCACATAGTTTGCGCTTGTTGACCAATAATCCGGATAAGGTATACCAACTTTCCGAGTTCGGTCTGGAGATTACAGAACGTGTCCCGATTCAGATGACTGCGACCGCGCACGACCTGTTCTATCTGAAAACCAAGCAGGCAAGAATGGGACATATCCTGAGTTATTAAGGAAAAGAGGGATTTTACAATGAAATCATTTGAAGGAAAACTGATTGCACAAAACATCCGGGTCGGTATCGTTGCTGCACGATTCAACGAGTTCATCACCTCAAGGCTCCTTGGCGGGGCAATGGATGCACTCCTTCGGCACGATGTGAGCGAGGACGATGTTTATGTCGCATGGGTGCCGGGAGCGTTTGAAATTCCGCTGGTTGCTTCCAAAATGGCAAAAAGCGGAAAGTATGATGCTGTGATTTGCCTTGGCGCAGTGATTCGCGGCTCTACCAGCCATTACGACTACGTCTGCAACGAAGTCTCAAAAGGCATCGCAGCAGTTTCGCTGGAAAGCGGTATTCCTGTTTTATTTGGCGTTCTGACGACTGAAAATATCGAGCAGGCAATCGAGCGGGCAGGTACGAAAGCCGGAAACAAGGGCTATGACTGCGCGGTCAGCGCCATCGAAATGGTCAATCTGATCCGCGAAATGGATGCAGAGTAACGGTGACACAGGAGCCTTCCATGATTGTGATACGAGCGAACACCCCGGACCAGGTGCTGGAGCAAACGATTCTGAGCCTTTTGCAACAGGCGCAGATCGATGCGGAGCAGATTACATTCTGCGCAAAGAAAAAACTGGAACTGCCGGGATTGGTGATTGACAACACCCGACATGAAATTTCAGCCAACGGCAGAAATATTTCGTTGACACGTCTTGAATCCGACCTGTTGTGGGTGCTGGCAGTCTGCGAAGGAACGACGCTCTCTAAAAAAGAGCTTTTTGATGCTGTATGGGGAAAGGATTGCGCCGATACCTTAAAAGTGGTTGGCAATACCGTTTCCAATCTCCGAAAGAAGCTGGCATTCTGCGGGCTGGACGGATGTCTTTGCACAGTTGGTGGAGGGTATGCTTTTCGTTACGTTCTGGCAGAGCAGGGAAAAGCCCATTCCAATACTGTCCCGACAATGGTATACTGTTGCCCAAAGGAGCTGAGAGAAAATGACTCGAATCTTGTTCATCTGTCTGGGGAATATCTGCCGTAGTCCCATGGCGGAATTTGTTATGAAAGACCTTGTGGAAAAAGCCGGTATTGCAGAAAAATTTGAAATCGCCTCCGCTGCGACCAGTGCGGAAGAAGTGGGCAACCCGGTCTATCCACCCGCTCGGCAAAAATTGGCAGACCATGCCATTTCCTGTGTAGGCAAAACGGCGCGTCAGATGACACGGCAGGATTATGATACCTATGATTATCTGGTTGCAATGGATCGAAGCAACCTGCGGGATATGGCTCGTTTTGTAGGGAACGACCCGTTGCACAAGGTCTCCCTCCTGATGTCGTATACCAGTACGCCGCACGATGTGGCCGACCCGTGGTTTACTGGAAATTTCGAGGACACATGGCGGGATGTACTGGCAGGTTGCACGGCGTTGTTAGAGAGGCTGTGCCAATAAAAGAAACAACTGGGTGTATCATCGTTCAGATGAAGCATCCAGCTGTTTTTAATTTAATCTTCTGGCCTGCCGTGGTTGCAGCCGAGGGCGTATGGCTTTTTACATCAGAAGTTGTTGGAAAATCAACCCTGGATGCGGGTCTGCATCAGATGGTCCGGGGTGTAGGCATCGGATAAGGTACCGTTCATGCTGGCGGCATAGTAATACAGGGCTGTCCAGGATTTCAGTTCATAGCTGGTGCCCTCCAGCACACCCTTGCCGCGGCAATAAGGAGCCCAGAACCGGTAGTATTCCTCCGATTTGTTGTCGGAGGGAACATCCATGTAGGTGCCGGTGGCCTCATCGTAGGGGGCAAAGGGAAGCGCCTGCCCTGTGGCCATTTTGCTGGCCCAGGGCAGCAGACTCACCAAGTTCTGGGAGGATTCAAAGGTGAACGAGGTGGAGTAGGCTTTGTGGAAGTCCAGAGGCTGCCAGCTGTCGCTCTCCGGGAAATAGACTTCGATGCTGGAAACATCACAGGAGATCTGCCCGTCAGAAATGTGATAGCGGTAGCGCAGATTTCCGGTGTGGAGGGTGCCGGCACCGCCGTAGGTCCGGCCCTGAGGGGTGACACCGGAGCACGCAGCATCAAAGACACAGATGGATGCCAGCTGTGCACCGGACAAGTCGCAGACCACCAGACTGGAGCCCGCGCTGTGGTCGATCGCCGATTCACCGGTGGATTGCTCGTTGAAGGCGTCCGCGACGGTAAAGTCACCCTGATACAGCGCAGTGCGGACGTAGCCGCCGAACACGAAAGATACCTGAGAGCCGGAGGCATAATTGAAGGAATCACAGATAAAGGCGGTGACAGGAGACTGGATGTAGGTGTATCCGATGGCCTTTCCGTCTTCGTACTGGATATAGTCGTAGCCGGTGGGGATGGTCATCACCACGCTGTCCGGCGTTACATCGTCCAGACCCAGCTTGGAGAAATAGCCGTCCGGTGCCGTCAGGTCTGCGTCGTAGCGGGCCAGAAGATCCTGCATACTCCGGTATGCCAGAGCTTCCGGTGACAGATCCCGGGGATCCTCGTAGTCGTATGCCTTCGTCAGCTCATAGCAGCAGGTCTCCTCTGGCACCCAGGTCCAGCCGGCAGATGTTTTTTGCAGGCTCAACACGCCCAGGTTTTGAGCATAGCAGCCGGTGGAGGTCATGATCACGCCGTTTTCCACGATGGGTTGGTCATAGGCGAGATGGTCGTGAGCGTTCTGGATCACGTCCAGGAAGCCTTCCTGAGCCCGCGCGGTGGCCCGGTCCTCTTCCATGCCGCAGTGGCTGATGGCGATGACAAGATCACAGCCCTTCTCCTCCTTGAGGAAACGGGCATAGACTCTGGCAACCTCGGCACAGTCCATCCGGGTCAGGTCCGAGTTCTTGCAGTAGCCGTAGGACTCCTCGCCTTCCAGGGCAAACAGACCCACCCTGTAGCCTGCTACCTGGCGGATGGCGTAGTTTTTGGCCCCGGTCTTGGCGTAGGCCCCGGCACCAAAAGCATTGGTGCTCAGGTCATTGGGGCGGATGTCGGCGCTGGTATAAGAGATCGGCTCGCCGTTGGCGTTGTATTTGATGAACATATTGGATACCAGCAACTGGGGCAGTTTGTGGTAGACCCCGTAGCGCAGCCGGTTTTTCCGGGCGTTGACCCAGGAGTTTTCGACGGCCTGATCGCCCACGTCGAATTCGTGGTTGCCCAGGGTGCAGAAATCTACCTGCATTTCGGCCAGGGCCAGGATCTCCCAGCCCTTTTGATAGCCGTCCTGGTAAGGAGTTCCCTGGGAGTAGTCACCACCGTCCAAGGTCAGGGTTTTGCCAAAGGCTCGGTGGCGTACCCCGGCCTGTGCGGCAGCCATTCGCGCCACGCCGCCGGTGATCCGGGTAGAGCCGTCCGTACTCATGATCTTAGAAGTACCCAGATTGGAGTGGATATCGTTGCTCAGCAGCAACACGATATCGCCTTTGTAGGGGGTGTGGTCCTGCGTGTCAGGCCAGGCACAGCCCATGAGAGCGGGAGCCATAGCAGTTCCGGCAGTGGTGGCGGCTGCCAGCTTCAGGAAATTTTTCCGCGAAATCTTTTTCATGATTCTGTTCTCCTTTTGACAGTCTCTTGGTATCGTGTCATTCTTGTGATGATGGACGGGAATGGCCATTCTCCCATCGGGTCTTTGGGACTGCTGTACTTCCGGTGCACACGGAAAAACGCAGAGAAGATTCCAACCTTGCAAAAAGAAAAAGACGCACCACAAGCCGAAAGGGGCTGTTGTGCGTCTCTCATTCTCTCACGCAGAACCTATATGGAATCCTTGTATCTCATACTATAGCAAGACTTTCCGCAAAAGTCAACACATTGCCTTGTTTTTTGATTGAATGTTGAAAATATTTTGACTTTTGCAATATGGGCAAGGCCGGACCCTGTGAGCGTGAAAAACCTTCAGCTGTTTCCCAATGGACACGAATCGACAAAAATGAAGGAACAACCACCAGCTCGGCTGGTGGTTGTTTATTGTGTGCAAGGGCAATTGTTGCCATTTTTTACAGATTGCGCTATACTGATTCCGAAAAGTTTTTGTGAAGGGGAGAACCGGATGCTGCGCTGTGCGATCGTGGAGGACAGCCCCAGAGAGTTGGAACATCTGAAAGAATGTCTTGCCCGCTACTCGGCAGAGCGGGATATTCCGCTGGACGACAAGGCCTTCCGCTACTGGAACGTGAAAACGGACCGCTGGGAGACCGAGGGCGGCAGCTACCAGCTGCTGGTGGGTGCCAGCGTACAGGACATCCGCCTGCGCGCCGAGGTGCCCGTGCAGGGCACTGGTGCCCCGGACCCCTATGTTGGCAAGGCTGTGCAGTGCTACCGCACCGCTGACATCAAGAATGTGCCGGATGCCGCCTTTGAGGCCCTGCTGGGCCACGCTATCCCGGAGGACAAGCCCCACATCGACCAGACCATGACGCTGGGCGAGCTGAACCACAGCCGCAGTCCGCTGTGCTGGCTGGCCTGGGCTGTGCTGCACACCCTGCTCAAGCGCAGCTCCCGCGAGGGCACGCCGGACCTGAACCTGCTGTTCCAGTACAACATGCCGGTCCGTGCGCTGGCCCAGATGACCGGCGGCATGGTCGGGCAGGAGACGGTGGACGGCATTGTGATGGAAGCAAAGGGCTTCTGGATCATCGGCCTGCTGCGGGCGCTCATCGGCTTTGGGCAGAACGCAGTCTCCAACCGGAAGTTCCGCGCGGCACTGGACGCCGAGCGCGGCGGCCCGGCGGTGTAAAACCATCTGACATTCCCGGATTTTCTCCTTCATTCTAAACAAACAGCCCCGGACTTGTTGAAAAGTCCGGGGCTGTTTGCGTGTGGGGCTTAGTAAATGTAGGGCTGCACGGGCGGCTGGTCGGGGCGGTGCTCTCCAATGATCTTTTCCATCCAGACCATGTCGTACCAGCGGCCGAACTTGTACCCGCAGTTGTGGAAGGTGCCGACCAGTGCAAAGCCCAGATGCTCGTGGAACCGGGCGCTGTTCCGTGTCAGGTATTCGTCCTCCACCTGCGGGTAGCCGATGCAGGCATACAGGTTCAGGATGCCCATGGCCTGCAGCCGGTCGGCCAGCGCCTCGTACAGGGCACGGCCCATGCCGTGTTTCCGGGCGTCGTGGTCCAGGTAGATGGTCAGCTCACAGGCCCAGTCGTAGGCGGCACGGCCCACAAAGGGCCCCGCGTAGGCGTAGCCCTCCACCCGGTCGTCCCGCTCGATGACCAGGTAGGGGTATTTCTGCATGGTGCGGCGCATGCGGCCTTCAAATTCCTCCAGTGAGGGTACGTCGTATTCAAAGGTGATGACCGTGTGCTCCACATACCAGGCGTAGATCTCCAGAATGCGGGGCGCATCGGCCAGAGACGCATTCCGAATGGTAATATCCTGCATAAAAACATCTCCCTGTAGCAATAAATATCCCGAAATCCGGTCTGATTATAGCATATCCCACTTTAAAAGGACAGCGCAAAGCAGCAGAAGTGCCGCTCCGCACAGGCGGACAGGGGAGAAATGCTATTGGCAAAGTGGCAGAAAATGCGGCGTTCCGGCCCGGAAATCCCCACAAAAGCGCGAAAATCGGCCGTGCAGGCGCAAAATGCTGTACTTTGATACTTTACTGTGATAAAATAACACCATCCTTTCCCCGCGCGCTGCGCGGGAAAAGCCAAACGAGAGGGGGAACCTTTATGACAAATGTCTGCATCATTGCCACCATTGTGATCTATCTGGTGGGCATGCTGCTGGTGGGCTTTGCTTACAGCAAGTCCAACGAGGACAGCACCGACTTTTACCTCGGCGGCCGCAAGATGGGCCCGCTGGTCACCGCTATGAGCGCCGAAGCCAGCGATATGTCCAGCTGGCTGCTGATGGGCCTGCCCGGCCTTGCCTACCTCACCGGCATTGCGTCGCCGGGCTGGACGGCCATCGGCCTGGCTGTGGGCACCTGGCTCAATTGGCTCATCGTGGCCCGGCGGCTGCGGCGCTACTCGGCCAATCTGGACGCCATCACGGTGCCGCAGTTCCTGTCGCTGCGGTTCCACGACCAGCGCAACCTGCTCAATGCGCTGGGCGCGGTAATCATCATCGTGTTCTTTATCCCGTATACGGCTTCCGGCTTTGCGGCCTGCGGCAAGCTGTTCCACAGCCTGTTCGGCGTGGACTACATGATCGCGATGATCGTGTCCGCACTGGTCATCGTGGGGTACACCATTCTGGGCGGCTTCCGGGCCGTGACCACCACCGACCTCATCCAGTCGGTGGTCATGAGCATCGCACTGGTGGCGGTGCTGGCCTACGGCATCGGTGTGGCCGGGGGCTGGGGTGCCGTGATGGAAAACGCCCGCAGCCTTTCCGGCTACCTGACCATGGCGGCCAGCCACGACGCTGCCGCCGGGACCGCCGCCTCCTACAGCCTGCTGGACATTGTGTCCACCATGGCCTGGGGCCTGGGCTACTTTGGCATGCCCCACATCCTGCTGCGGTTCATGGCCATTGAGGACGAAAAGAAGCTGGTGCTCAGCCGCCGCATTGCCAGCGTGTGGGTGGTCATTGCCATGACGGCCTCCATCGTCATCGGCGTGGTGGGTCTGGGCATGACCAAAGCCGGTGCGCTGGAATTCCTGAGCGGCTCCTCCAGCGAGACCCTCATCGTGCACATTGCCAGCCTCATTGCACAGCACGGTGTGCTGGCGGCGGTGCTGGCGGGCCTGATCCTGGCCGGTATTCTGGCGGCCACCATGTCCACCGCCGACAGCCAGATGCTGGCAGCGGCGTCCAGTGTCTCGCAGAACATCCTGCAGGAGTTCGGCCATATGAAGCTCACCGAAAAGCAGAGCCTGTTTGCGGCCCGGCTTACCATCATCTGCGTCAGCGTGGTGGGCGTGGTGCTGGCCCGCGACCCGGATTCCAGCGTGTTCGGCATTGTCAGCTTTGCATGGGCCGGTTTTGGCGGTGCCTTTGGTGCGGTGGTGCTGTGCGCCCTGTTCTGGAAGCGCTGCAACTGGCAGGGTGCACTGGCCGGGATGCTCTGCGGCGGCCTGATGGTCTTTGTGTGGAAGTACCTCATCAGCCCGCTGGGCGGCGTATTCGGCATCTACGAGCTGCTGCCGGCCTTCCTGTTCTCGCTGGCAGCCTGCGTGGTGGTCAGCCTTGCCACCCCGGCCCCCGGTGCGGACATCGAAGCCGAATTTGAAGCGGCGAAATAAACGATAAAAAGCAACCAGCCCCGGAACGATGATGGTCGTTCCGGGGCTGATTTTTATCTCAGTTGAACAGCATGATGGTTATTTCCGCGCAGGGCACCAAAAATCCAAAGCCGAAGAAAAGCAGCAGTTCCAATATGACCCGCGTCAGGCGTAAAAACGGTGTATCCAGAAGGGTGCACGCTTCAAGGTAACGGTGATAGAAACCGCTCTGTTCAAAGCTGTTCCAGAGTTCCAGCATGAGAAATTCCATTCCGGCCAGAAGCGGAAAAACGACCCACGAGGACATCCAGCCATCGGCTTGTAAAGAACCATCGCTGAGGGAACGCCAGTGAACTGCAAGTGTTCCGTGGCAGGCGAATATGCCCCACAGTGCCAGGGCGATACTTAGCCGGAGCATCGCGACGCGGACCGAATACCAGTCCACGGTATGCTGGCGGCGCAGCATGGAAAAGAAATCTTCCAGTGGGACTGGCGCAGTTGGCGGCTCCTGTGCCGGGTCGTGGCAGTGCATCAGGTCCGCAAGAGACAAGCCCAGTGCGTCCGCCAGCGGCTCCAAAGTGTTGATATCCGGCAGGCCGATGCCGCGTTCCCAGCGGCTGACGGCCTTGTCGGTCACATGCAGCTGCTCGGCAAGCTCGGCCTGCGTCAGTCCCTGTTCCCGCCGCACCCGGGCAAGAAAAGCCCCGAACGTTTTTGCGTCCATACAGATCACATCCTTTTCCACAGAATAGCAGACCTGTGTGGAAAACGCAACCGACGGAACGTTTACCCACGCTTTTGAAGGAGAATGAGCGGGCGTCCTGCAAGAATATCTTGACAAAAAGTTACGATGACACTATACTAAAAGCAAAGGAAGGGCGCTGGCTGCAGATTGGTCAGCTCCTTACCGGCATTATGTCAAAAAGATTGACCGCTCGGTTGGGGAACAGAGGCGGTCAATCTTTTTTGCTTTTGGAATAATGTTTTGCGCGCGGGCTGCCCCGAAAGACATCCCGTGAGATCATCCAGGTCACCTGAATGACACCAACGATCACTGTAGCCAGAAGGTTCAGTGCACTGAAAATAAGATTCAAAACATCCATAATGGACTCCTCCTTTGGGTATCCTGTGTAACCATTTATACCGTCCGGAGGATCACAAAAAATTGAACACCCTCGGACATCGGATGCCGGAGGAGCTTGACCACCTGTGCTTGCAGCACAGTGCCCTTCTTTTGATAGAGTAACACAAAAGCATACGGATTGCAACCAAAAAGGACGGGTTCCCTTGCGGGGACCCGTCCTTTGGTTTGCTTATGATTCAGGCGAGGTTCAGCTTACAGCTGAGGGCCGGCAGAGACCAGAGCCTTGCCGTGCTCGTTGCCCTCGTACTTTGCGAAGTTCTTGATGAAGCGGCCAGCCAGATCCTTTGCCTTCTCCTCCCACTGGGAAGCGTCAGCATAGGTGTCGCGGGGATCCAGGATAGCGGGATCCACGCCGGGCAGCTGGGTGGGAACCTCGAAGTCGAAGTAGGGGATCTTCTTGGTGGGAGCCTCGTTGATGGCACCGCTCAGGATGGCGTCGATGATGCCGCGGGTGTCCTTGATGGAGATGCGCTTGCCGGTGCCGTTCCAGCCGGTGTTCACCAGGTAAGCCTTGGCGCCGCTGGCCTTCATCTTCTTCACCAGTTCCTCAGCGTACTTGGTGGGATGCAGCTCCAAGAAGGCCTGGCCGAAGCATGCGGAGAAGGTGGGAGTGGGCTCGGTGATGCCGCGCTCGGTGCCGGCCAGCTTTGCGGTGAAGCCGGACAGGAAGTAGTACTGGGTCTGCTCCGGGGTCAGGATGGAGACCGGGGGCAGCACGCCGAAGGCGTCAGCAGACAGGAAGATGACGTCCTTGGCTGCCGGTGCAGAAGAGATGGGGCGCACGATGTTCTGGATGTGGTTGATGGGGTAGGACACACGGGTGTTCTCGGTGACGCTCTTGTCGGCGAAGTCGATGTGGCCCTCGGCGTCCAGAGTAACGTTCTCCAGCAGAGCGTTGCGCTTGATGGCGTTGTAGATATCGGGCTCGGAGTCCTTATCCAGGTTGATGACCTTTGCGTAGCAGCCGCCCTCGAAGTTGAACACGCCGTTGTCGTCCCAGCCGTGCTCGTCATCGCCGATCAGCAGACGCTTGGGATCGGTGGACAGGGTGGTCTTGCCGGTGCCGGACAGACCGAAGAAGATGGCGGTGTTCTCGCCGTTCAGGTCGGTGTTGGCAGAGCAGTGCATGGAAGCCATGCCCTTCAGCGGCAGGAAGTAGTTCATCATGGAGAACATGCCCTTCTTCATCTCGCCGCCGTACCAGGTGTTGACGATGACCTGCTCCTTGCTGGTGATGTTGAACATAACAGCAGTCTCGGAGTTCAGGCCCAGCTCCTTGTAGTTCTCGACCTTGGCCTTGGAAGCGTTGTAAACAACGAAATCAGGCTCAAAGTTCTCCAGCTCCTCAGCGGTGGGCTTGATGAACATGTTGGTGACGAAGTGTGCCTGCCAGGCCACTTCCATGATGAAACGGACAGCCATGCGGGTGTCCTTGTTTGCGCCGCAGAAAGCATCCACAACGTACAGGCGCTTGTTGGACAGCTCCTTCTTTGCGATCTCCTTCACGGCAGCCCAGGCTTCCTCAGAAGCGGGGTGGTTGTCGTTCTTGTACTCGTCGCTGGTCCACCAAACGGTGTTCTTGGAGTTCTCGTCCATCACGATGAACTTGTCCTTGGGGGAACGGCCGGTGTAGATGCCGGTCATAACGTCCACAGCGCCCAGCTCGCTGACCTTGCCCACTTCGTAGCCTTCCAGGCTGGGCTTGGTCTCTTCCTCGAACAGCTGCTCGTAAGAGGGGTTATACACGACCTCGGTCGTGCCGGTAATGCCGTACTTGCTCAGATCTACCTTTGCCATGATACTTATACCTCTTCTTTCGTTCAGATCAATTCTGATCGCGCGACGCACATGCCCTTAGCCAATGGGCAGCGCGGGCGATGAAGAAATACAGATGCGTATTCTCCTGTTTATCATTATACATAAAAATGTTCCAAAATCAACCAGAGGGAACAAAAGGTTCTTATAAATGTAACAAATTTCATTCAGAATCTTAGCTGTTTGAAGTGATTTCATAAGAAGGAAGGGGAACCGCGGCGAACAAAATAAAGAAAAGAGACCTAAAACACAGCTTTGATAATATTTTGTCGATTCTGGATGCAACCGGGTATCCCAGAGCGAAAAAACCGGGGCGGGAGGCCCGCAGCACAAATTTCTGAAAAACTTGAAATTTCCTGTTGACAAAGTACGACTGCTATGCTAAAATAATCGAGTCGGGAGCGAAACCCCGATGCGAAAATGGACGTATGGCCCGTTGGTCAAGCGGTTAAGACAGAGGCCTCTCACGCCTTTAACATCGGTTCGATTCCGGTACGGGTCAC
>ENA-ORCN01000439-ORCN01000439.1-human-gut-metagenome-genome-assembly--contig:-NODE-439-length-35317-cov-6.182520_pt1 | contig 35317 bp, 27 predicted proteins | sample MGYA00242984_ERZ507984 | MGnify/ENA primary metagenome ERZ507984 (study PRJEB26167, sample SAMN06115395) | human gut metagenome | host: Homo sapiens | place: China:Hubei | collected 2016-05-19 | study... | reverse complement strand
TGTCTTTAGCTGATTCGACAAAAACATTATATTACATATTTCTCCTTCTCACTATCCCCGCCACTCCTTTCTCCGTCTTGACGAGCTCGTACCAGTCGAACTGCTCGTACAGTTCTCCGAGCGTTTTGCAGCCGTAGCGCTTGATACGGTATTTGGGCATCAGCTTTTTGAGCGCCGTTCCGACCTGCGAGAGCGGCACTGTCGTATGGAGTTCCGGAGAACCGGATTCGGGAAAACGGCGGAAAAGATTACCCGGAAAAACGGACAGGTCGCCCCGACCTGTCCGTTTTTCTGCCTGTGTCCATGCCGGAGCCTTTATTCCCCGAGAATCCGTCGGGCTCTTTCCAGCGCCGCATTGATGTTCGGGCAGATGTTGTCGGGGCCCAGCAGTTCGTAGAAGCCCGAGCGCTGCAAGGCGGCGTGTACCGTGTCGTTGACGCCCGACAGTACGACCTCGATCTTCTCGCGGCGCGACATCACGCACAGGTTCGTCAGGTTGTGGATGCCCGTCGAGTCGATGAACGGAACCTTCCGCATCCGGATCACGCGCACCTTGGGCCGGTCGCCGAGTTGGGCCATCAGCTCCTCGAACTTCGTTGCGATGCCGAAGAAGTACGGGCCGTTGATCTCGTATACCTCGACGCCCCGGGGGACGGTCAGGTGTTCCTCGTGTACGGCGACGTCCAGGCCGGAGCCCGGGTCGATCTCGTCGCGGATTACGGAGATTTCGGTCGTTTCCATTACGCGCTTCATAAACAGCACGCAGGCGATCAGCAGACCGACTTCGATAGCGACGGTCAGGTCGAACAGCACGGTCAGCGAGAAAGTGAGCAGAAGTACCGTCACGTCCGCGCGCGGATTGCTGAGCAGCGCCCGGAACGTCCGCCAGCCGCTCATGTTGTACGACACGACGATCAGTACGCCGGCCAGACAGGCCATCGGGATGTACTGCGCCAACGGCATCAGGAACAGCAGGATCAGCAGCAGCACGACCGCGTGGACGATTCCGGCTACCGGCGTCCGTCCCCCGTTGTTGATGTTGGTCATCGTGCGGGCGATCGCTCCCGTTGCGGGAATACCGCCGAACAGCGGCGTCACCAGATTGGCCGCTCCCTGCGCGATCAGTTCGGTATTCGAGTCGTGGCGGTCGCCTGTTACGCCGTCGGCTACGGTGGCCGACAGCAACGACTCGATGGCGCCCAGCACGGCGATCGTCACGGCTACCGGAAACAGGTTCTTGATCGCTTCCCAGTTCAGTTCGGGCACGGCGGCGCCCGGCAGGCTCGGTCGGATCGTGAAGCGGTCACCGATCGTGTCGATGCCTTCGATACCGCCGTACCGCTTCAGAAAGTAGACGCCGACGGTCACGACGACGATGGCGATCAGCGATCCCGGTATTTTCTTCGAGAATTTCGGACTCAACGCGATAATCAGCACGCTCAGCACGCTGATGGCGGCGTTCCACCAGTCGACCGTGCCGAAGTGGCGGAAATAGAGCAGCCACTTGCCGACAAAGTCGCCCGGAACCTTCTCGCCTCCGAAGTCCAGACCGAACACGTCGGCAATCTGCGTCGTGAAGATCGTCACGGCGATGCCGCTCGTGAAGCCGACGACGACGGGGTAGGGGATGAACTTGATGACGGCTCCGAGCCGGAAGACGCCCATCAGTACGAGCAGCACGCCGGCCATCAGCGTGGCGACGATCAGGCCCGCCTCGCCGTATTGCTGGATGATGCCGTATATGATGACGATGAATGCGCCCGTAGGCCCTCCGATCTGTACGCGGCTTCCTCCCAGCAGCGAGACGACCAGTCCGGCGAGGATGGCCGTGACGATGCCCTTCTCGGGCGATACGCCCGAGGCGATGCCGAACGCGATAGCCAGCGGCAGCGCGACGATGCCGACGATGATGCCGGCCATCAGGTCGGAAGCGAACGTGCGTTTCGAATAGTTTTTCAGACAGTCGAACAGTTTGGGTCTGAACTCCAAAAGTTTCATGATGCGTTTGAATCGATTTTCCGTGATAGTTCGGTAAAGAGGCTGCAAAAGTACGCAAAAAATCGGAAGATGCGTACCGTTTCGCACGTTCCTCGTGTTTATTCTTTCTTCGTCAGGGCGGGAGGCGTCCGCCTGATTGCCGGGCGGGACGGAGCGGGCCGCAGCCGTGCGGCGAATGTCTTTTCATGCGGTCTGCGGACCGTAGGGCAAAGGAGTGTCGTGCGGGAGCGGATGCGCCGTTGTCTGTCGGAGTAAAGGGCGCCGGATCTTGTCATTGCAAGGAAGGGGCACGGTCCGGTTGCCGGCATCGTCGTGCAACCGTGGCCGGGCTGCTGCCGAGCGACCGTTGAGGATTCCGTGTCCGGCCCGGATCGTTGCAGGGGGCGGGACCGTGTCCGGCCGGAGTCCGTACCGACGGATTCCGCGGCGGAGAGGCGATTCGGATACGAGGAGAATCGGTTTCGCTTCCGAAATATAAAAAGGCGGCCGAATGCGTCGATGTACCAAGTATGCCTGCCCCTGGATTTCTATATTCGCCAGTCGCGGCTCGCAACCGCAGAATGCGCGTCGGATTTGGCTTCTGCCGAATCTTCTCCGGCAGAGGAAATTTCGGGCGGAGAATCCGGAAGTGTCGAAAATACGAGAATGGGTACTGTTGAGTGTAAACAATAAAGAAAGGCCGGAGCCCATCGAGTTCCGGCCTTATGCGGTAAATCGAACGGCTTACTTGAATGCCTTGCCGATCGCGATGAAGTCGTCGGCCACGAGCGCCGCGCCTCCGATCAGGCCGCCGTCGACGTCCTCTTTCGAGAAAAGCTCGGGAGCGTTGCCCGGCTTCGCGCTGCCTCCGTAGAGGATAACGGTCTGGTCGGCTGCGCTGCCGAACTTCTCGGCGAGCACCTGACGGATGAAGGCGTGCATCTCCTGAGCCTGATCGGCCGTAGCCGTCTTGCCCGTACCGATGGCCCATACCGGTTCGTATGCGACGATCAGTTTCGAGAACTGCTCGGGCGTCAGGTTGTAGACCACTTCTTCGATCTGGGCACGTACGACGTCGAAGTGTTTGCCGGCCTCGCGGTCCTCGAGCTTCTCGCCCACGCAGTAGATCGGTGCGAGGTTGTTCTCGTAAGCCTGAGCCATTTTCTTGTTCAGCGTCTGGCTCGTCTCGCCGTAGTATTCGCGGCGCTCGCTGTGGCCGAGGATCACATATTCGACGCCCAGCGAGGCGATCATCTTGGCCGATACCTCTCCGGTATAGGCGCCCTTGGCTTCGGCTGCGCAGTTCTGGGCCGACACGGCGATGCCCGTTCCTCGGGCGGCCTTGACGATCTCCGAGAGGTGGGTGAACGGAGGAGCCACGATGAAGTTCACGCACGAGCAAACCTCGCCCTTCTTGGCGGCTACTCCCTTGAACAGTTCGACACCCTCCGCCGGAGTGGTGTTCATTTTCCAGTTTCCTGCGACAATTTTCTTTCTCATAATGATATATCGGTTAAATGCAATGTCTTTTTGTTCTCTGCCGTCCGTGCCTGCTTACGCTCGCTTGCGGATGTCTATGTAGTTGCCCGTCGCCTGCTCGACCGCCACCTTGCCCGTCCCGTTGCACTGGGGACAGCGCACCTTCCCCTCGTAGAGTTCGTGTTCGCAAACGCCTTTGAATACCCGAGATTTGACGTATACGTCGTTCCGGGCTACTGCTCGGGCGATCCTCTCGCGCAGAGCGTTGTCGCTCGTTTGGGCATAGAGCCCGTCCGCTACCCGGACGTATGAGGACAGGTCGCGGACTCCCATGGCCTGCAAGTAGCGGACCGGATGGATTCCGACACCGCCCCAGATCTGCTTGCGACACAGAAAACCCTTCCCCTCGCATCCGAGCGCGTAGGTCCCGTAATCCCTGTAATCGCACGGACTCGGCAGCATGGCCGTCTCGGGTACGATAAATCCCCGGTCGCCGCAATGGGGACATACCCGGGCGTTCACGGACATCTTTCCCCCGCAAGTGGGGCACAAAACGAGATAAGACATATCGGGTCGTTTTTATGTAACGTATTGCGAAGTGTTTCTTTTCCGCTTTCCGCATGTTGCTCGCGGGACAGCCCGGCGACCGTGCGGAGACGGCCGAGCGCTCGCTTATCCGGCCGTCCAGCCTTTCACTTCGTCGAGCGTCGGATTCTGCAGTCCGAGCTTGTTCTTCTTGTTGTAACCGCACAGGTCGTTGTGCAGCTTGCCCGGCGCGAGCTTCTTCAGCGCTTCGACCGTCAGAAAGCCCATTTTATGCAGCACGGGGACCCATTGCTCGGGAATGCCTGCGGCGGCGTATTTCTCGGGACCGTCCTTCTGGGCGGCCTTTTCGGGACGCATCTGCGGGAAGAACAGCACGTCCTGAATCGTCGTCTGGCCCGTCATGAACATCGTGAGCCGGTCGATGCCGATGCCCATGCCCGAGCAGGTCGGCATGCCGTACTCCAGCGCGCGGACGAAGTCCATGTCGATGAACATCGCCTCGTCGTCGCCTTTCTCGCTCAGGCGCAGCTGTTCCTGAAAGCGCTCCAGCTGGTCGATCGGGTCGTTCAGCTCGGAATAGGCGTTGCACAGCTCCTTGCCGGTTACGAACAGCTCGAACCGCTCGGTCAGGTCGGGATTGCTGCGGTGGCGCTTGCACAGCGGCGACATCTCGATCGGGTAGTCCGTGACGAACGTCGGCTGGATCAGATCCTGCTCGCAATAGGCGCCGAAAATCGCGTCGATCAGCTTGCCCTTGCCCATGGTCTCGTCGGTCTCGACGTTCAGCTTGGCGCAGGCTTCGCGCAGTTCCTGCTCGCTTTTGCCGGTGATGTCGAAGCCGGTCTTCTCGCGGATCGCGTCGGTCATCGTCACGCGGCGGAACGGGCCGGCGAAATCGACCGTGTGCTCGCCGATGCGCACTTTCGTCGTGCCATGCAGCGCCAGTGCCACCCGTTTGAGCATCTGCTCGACGAACTCCATCATCCAGATGTAATCCTTGTAGGCGACGTATATCTCCATGACTGTGAACTCGGGATTGTGCGTGCGGTCCATGCCCTCGTTGCGGAAGTCCTTGCCGAACTCGTATACGCCGTCGAACCCTCCGACGATCAACTTCTTGAGGTATAGCTCGTTGGCGATCCGCAGGTAGAGCGGAATGTCGAGCGCATTGTGATGCGTGACGAACGGGCGGGCCGACGCTCCGCCGGGAATCGACTGCAGGATCGGCGTTTCGACCTCGACGTAGCCCCGTTCGTTGAAAAAGCGGCGCATCGTGTCGATGATCTTCGTGCGCTGCAGGAATACCTGACGCACCTGCGGATTGACGATCAGATCGACGTAGCGCTGGCGGTAGCGCAGCTCGGGATCGCTGAACGCGTCGTACACTTTGCCGTCCTTCTCCTTGACGATCGGCAGCGGCCGCAGCGACTTGCTCAGCAGCTTCAGCTCCTTGCAGTGGACCGACAGCTCGCCGGTTTTGGTGACGAACGCGAATCCGCGCACGCCGACGATGTCGCCTATGTCGAGCAGCTTCTTGAAGACCTTGTTATAGAGCGTCGCTTCGGGATCGTCTCCGCACACTTCGTCGCGCTTGATGTAGACCTGTATCTTGCCCGTATGGTCCTGCAGCTCGAAAAACGACGCGCTGCCCATGATACGGCGCGAGAGGATGCGCCCCGCGATCGATATGTCGGAGAAGTTCTGCTTTTCGGGCGAGTACTCCGCGGCGATCTGCGCGGCCGTGGCGGTCACCTCGTACCGGGCGGCCGGATAGGGGTCGATTCCCAACTCGCGCAGCTGCGCGAGCGAGTTGCGGCGGATCTGTTCCTGTTCACTGAGTTCTGCGATGCTCATGGCGGTTTCTTTCAGAATTTAATACCGGCGCAAATGTACGAAAATTCTTAGAGTTTTTTGCCGCCGACGGGCCGAAAACGCGCATTTTCGGCCCGTCGGCGGCTCCGGTCCGCTACGGCTTGGCTTTCAGCTTGCCCGTCTTGTTGAACTTGTATCCGATGCCGATCGTCCAGTAGCGTCCGAACATGCGCGACCAGTTGTTGGTCACGTAGTCCGACATCATGCTCGAGGTGAAGCTCTCGTTACGGTTCAGAATGTCGTATACCGTCAGGCTGATGTCGCCCGAGCGGTTCTTGAACAGCTTGACTCCGAGCGAGAGGTTCCACGTATGCGTGTCGACGTCGCCGCCGGCATACGAGAAGCTGTGGTAAAGGTAATAGGCGTAGTTCGTTTCGAAATAGGCGTGCTTGAGGAAGTTGACGCGCACTTGGGCTCCGGTCTGCTGCGTGATCGTGCTGTTGTCGTCGCGGAGCGAGTTGGAGGAGTGGTTGTACGAAAGGTTCGCGCTGAGCGAGAACTGGCAGACGGTCGATTGGTTGCCTGTCAGATGCACTCCTATCCGGGGCGACAGCGAGTTCGTGTAGTCGAGCTCTTCTCCGATATACGAGGGCCGGCGGCTGTATCCGATGCCGGCCGTGCAGTTCAGAACCGACTTCAGCGGCTTGAGCGGAGTCGAGAAGTTCCCGTTGGCCTGAACCGATCCCGAGCCGTTCACGTTGACCGGCGTCGTCAGCGTCGAGCCTTTCGGCGCGACGTAGCCTCCGTATTGCTCGAGCGGGGTATCCTCGGCGAAAAAACGCTGGCGGGTGGCGATGTCGCGCACGGTCAGGTCGGCCGACAGGTTGAATCCCACCGAGCGCGAGCTCTTTGTGTCGGTATGGTAGTAGCCGAGCGAGACCGAGTGGGTGTAGCTCTGTCTGAGACCGGGGGTTCCGCCTGTGAGGCTCAGTCGGTTGCGCGTGTCCAGCTCGGCACGGAGCTGCTCGACCGAGGGCTGCCGGACCGAGCCGCTGTAATTGAAGTACAGATTGCGGGTCTGTCCGATCGAATAGTGGAACGACAGCGACGGCTGCAGGCTGCGGAACGTGCGTCGGTCGTCGTGCGTTTCGGGGAAGGCCTCGTCCCGGTTTTGCCGGGCCGACTGGTAGCCCATGCGCACGAACAGGTAGCAAGTCTGACTGTATCGGTTGAATCCGAGTTCGGCGGTCTGAGTCGTGTAGTTGCGCGTGTAGTCGTAGGTCGAGGTCGTGTCGATCAGTCCGGTAAAGCGGTCGACGGCCATCCGCTTCGAGTGGCTGTTGTCGACCGAAATGCCGTAGCCGGCCGTTACCGAGCTTTTTTCGCCCAAAGGCTCCGTGTAGCTGAAGTTTCCTCCCAGCGACCGGCTCCATCCGCCGGCACTCGTCTCCAAAAAGGTCCGGTCGTTGTCGGTCGAGAGCGAGTCGATCCGCCAGCCCGATGCGTCGTCGCGACTCGTGGAGCCTTGGGCGTTTATGTGGATCATTCGCTTCGGATTGTTTTTGAACGAGTGGGCCCAGATCAGCCTGCCGGACAGGTTGCGACTCTTCTCGCGGTTGCGCTCCGTCGCGCCGACGCGGTTGGTCGTTTCGCCGTCGAGCTCGTTGCGGGCTCCCCGATAGCTGTGCGAGAGGTCGTCGGAGTATTGGACACTGGTCGCGAAGACGAGGTAGTCGTTCTTCGGGTTATAGCGCAGATCGAGATTGGCCGAGTGTTGCCTGCCGAGGCGCGAGGCTCGGGTCGTGTCGGTGTAGCTGCGCGACAGGTAGGCTTCCGACGGGAAATAGATCTGTTGCGTGATCCGCTGCGTTTCCGACCGCTCGTTGGCGAAGCGGTAGTTTCCCGACAGGGTCAGATGCTTGCCGTAGCGGTGCGTCAGGCTGGCGCCGAGCGTCGTGCTGCGGCGGTCTCCGTCTCCGCCGCCCGCGTATGAGGCGAACCGGTCTCGGATGCGGTTGGACGACTGATTGTTGTTGTTGCTGTTCGCCTCGACCGAGTAAATGCGCCGTTCCGAGAAATAGTTGTACGAAGCGCCGGCTCCGTAGCGTCCCTTGCGGTGTCCGTCGGGGCCCCGGTCGATGTCGGCTCCGTAGCCGGCCAGCGCCTCGACGTTGACGCTTTTCTCGGGCTTGCTGCGCGTAACGAGGTTCATTACCGTGCGTTTCTTGCCGTTCTTGTTGCCCTTGAGCCGCTCCTCCTCGGGCAGTTCGTCGTAGACCTGAATGTCGACTACGTCGTTGGCCGCCAGAAAGTCGAGGGCCGAGCGGGCGTTCTCTCCGAACAGCGGACGGCCGTCGACGTAGGTCCGCTCGATCGTTTTGCCCATGAAGCGGACTTCTCCTTCCTTGAGCTCCATGCCGGGCAGGCCCCGGACGATCTGAAGCGCCTCGTCGCCGGGCAGCACGCGGACGTTCTCCGCATGGTAGACGATCGTGTCTCCGCATTCGCTCATCAGCGGGCGCCGTCCCTGCACGACGATCTCGCCCAGGCTGATCGGAATCTCTCCGAGAAAAACAGTATCTATCCGGTTCGTTCCGGCTGTCGTGCTTACGTTTCGGGTCGTGCCGCGATAGCCGAGGTAGCCGATGCGGAGGCGGACCGACGAGTCGCGCACGCTTTCGAATCGGAAGGCTCCCCGGCTGTCGGTTATTCTCAGCAGCGTATCGCCCGGGGTCATCAGCAGTACGGACGCTCCGACGAGCGGGCCGCTGCCGGCCGAGTCGGCGACGACTCCCTCCAGCGAACGGACGGGCGGACGGCCTTGTAAGTCGGCTTGCGCCCACAAGGCCGCGAGAGCCCATAGCATCAGGTATCGGAACATAGTCGGTCTGCGTTGAGGTCCCCAAGGTACGAATTTTTGCCGGATCGGTCGCGCAGGTTTGCGGACTTACGACGGGTTGAGAGGACGGATATTTGCGGACCCGATCCGTTTTGCCGGCTCGTGCATGATGCGCCGGAAGAGTGCGTTCGTTCCGGAATAGTCGGTCCTTGGGAACCGTTCCGAAGAAAGCGCGGCTTCCGAATCGACGGAAGCCGCGCGGTTTTCTGCGCATATGCGCTATTCGACCGGGTCCGGACGGTCGAGCACGGCGTTGCGGATTCGGGCGTCGGGGCCTTTTATGCCGAGATAGTACGTGTCGTCGGCGACGGCGTCGATCACGATCCGCCGGGGGGTCCATTCGTCCGTGTCGAAGGTGAGGCTTTCGACCGTTTGCCCGTTCGTCGCGTTCTCGACGAACAGTTCGCCTTTCGAACGGACGTCGGCCGTGAAGACGTGCCGGCCCTTTTTCAGGTATAGTCCTTCGTAGAGGCGTCCCTCGCCTCGGGCGTATCCCGAGCCGTCCTGTTCGCCGGCATCGCCCTCCATCGTCCAGTAGGTGTGGCCGTGCGCGAAGTCGCCGTTACGGAACGTCTCGCTGCTGTGCAGCCCGCAGTCGGTGATAAAGTTGGTCGGCCTGATGCTCAGCAGGTCGCACGGGCTCAGGTACTCGTTGTTCACGATACGGAAGTTCTTGACCGGGGCGTAGTCGTTCTCCTCCGTGTTGTCGAAAGGCTTGCCGTCGAACGGATTGTCGCACCATGTGCCGACGGAGTATCCTCCCATGAGCACGTTGTCGTAGACGTTCACGTTATCGGTTTCCTGCTTCTGCTGGTCGGGGTTCGTCGAGCCCCAAGGAATCAGCGCGATGGCCTTGCCGCCGCCCGAGTTGATATAACTGTGGCACACCTCCACGTTGCGCACCGAGCGGTCCCAGTCGTTGTCGCCCCACCACCAGACGCCTCCGCGCGGATCGGCGTAGCTGCTGGTCATTACGATGCCGTCGTCGTTCGACTCGAGGAAGATGCGGGCCACCTTCACGTCGTGCGTGCCGATGCTCAGGCCGATGCCGTCGCCGCTGACGCATTTCACCTCGTGCATCTTCACGTTGCCTATGAACAGGTTCTCGCAATAGTAGAACGACGTGTGGTAGTTGTTGGTGCGGACGATCTCGACGTCGCTCAGCTCGATGTTGCGCACTTTCCAGAATCCGATCGGGATCACGTGGATACGGTCCGTGCAGACGCGGGCGTAGTGGTCGAGCCTCGGATCGACGCTGTACGTGTCGAGCGAGCGGATTTTGCCCTGTCCGGTGATCTTGACGTTCTCGATGTCCTTGCCTTGGATCAGCGGCAGGTTCACGTACAGGCTGTGCGTCCACGGAACGCGCGGTATCACGACGTCGTGGCCGTAGGCCGGAGCGTAGGAGTAGTCGCTTTCGTCCTGCGACTGCCACAGGATCGCGCCCTTTTCGATGTGCAGGTCGACGTTGCTGCGCATCATCAGATGCGTGGCAACGTAGCGCCGTTCGTACAGGGAACCGCTGTCTCCGGGCAGCACGACCCGGCCGCCACCTCGAGACGAAACGTCGTCGATGGCCGCCTGAATGCTCCGCGTGTCGTCGGTGAACGCATCGCCTTTCGCGCCGTAGTCCAGCACGCTGACGCTCAGTCCGGGCAGCTCGAACGAATAGGGGTTGTCCGTGAAATCGCGCCAGTTCTCGATGTAGAAGTAGGGCGCGATTTTCAGGTAATCGTCCGGCCCGTTCAGCGCGACGGCCAGCAACCGGCTGCTCAGGTGCGTCATTTTCTCGTTCCGTTTCGTCGGAATGTCGTCGATGACGAACTGCCGGTCGAGCGGACCCTCGTAGAGCTTTTTCAGTTTTTCGATACCCCGGTCGCCTTTGTACATCGGCGCTTCATAGACGGCGATGCGGGCGTATTTCGATGCGTATTCGGGCGAAATCGTGCCCCGGATTTCGATCCGCTCGGGCGTAGCCGTACAGCGGTCGATGCTGCCTGCGAAAGGTTCCAAGACGGTTTCCTGCTCGAACGTAATGCGGTCGATCGACAGTTCGCCCGCACCTCCGAGCGGTTCGATGCGGAAACCGGTCAGCGCGCCTTCGGCCTGCGGCAGATCGGAAAAATTGAAGAAATATCCCTTTTTGGGCGAGTTCGGGTCGATATCGAAAATTTTCGATTTTTCGTCGTTATAGACGGAGTCTTTCGCCGTGACGAAGCGAATGCGGAGCCGGTCGGCCGGACTGCGGTTCTCCATGACGAAGAACATCGTGTTGCGGTCCTCGAGCTTCGGATTGTAGATGCCGTTGCGGCTTCCGGCGAGCGACGGCGTACTGAGCGAACTTTCCTCGTCGAACGCGAACTCCAGCGTTCCGTCGCCCTGAGAAACGGCGCCCCCTTCAGCCGTGAACAGCTCGGTCGAACCTTTGAGCCCGAACGACAGGTCGATCGGCTTGCCGGCCTCGAATCCGTCCAGCTGGTAGAGCGCGTTTTCCCATACCGAGTCGCTGGCGTTGCAGAGCGCGAACTCGACCCGGTCGATCCGGTCCGCGAACGGGCACTCGCTCAGATCGAAGATAGTCACGTTCCACTCCTTGGGCGTCACTTTGGCCATGCTTTCGAATTTCCGTCCGCCGCGGCCGACCGTCAGCCGGACGTAGTAGTCGGCCCCGTAAGCTCCGCCTTCGGTATGGACGGCGAACGACACGAAAGGCGTATCGCTCAGGTCGAGTCCTTCGGGATATTCCCGGAAGACCGTTCTCCAGCGGTTGGCGGGCATGTCGGGACCGCTCACCTGCAGACAGTGCGATCCTTCGTGCAGGCGTCCCGACCAGGTCGGCGCCGAGGCGATCAGTTGGAGCGAGTCGGCGTTCTCGCCGCAGACGAATCCGTCCGCGCCGTCGTTGAATCCGGCCAAAGGGCGCGTCTCGGTCAGCGAGCATTTTTTGGAGCAGTTGTTCGGCGTGGCTCCGGTCTTTTCCTCGGACCGGCAGGCCGACAAGACGGCGAGAGCCGCTACGGCGAGGGCGGCGGCGCGCCCCGTTCGGGTGGAGAAAGTCATGGGTAGAGAGTTTGGTTAGTATTCGACCGTCCGCATATCGTGCGGCGGTTCTCCGACGAAGTTAAGCATTTTGATCGGAAAATGAAAATCGCCGCGATACCGTGCCCGGCGACAAGAAACCGAACGCCCGCGATCTTTCGGCCATCCTTTCGTCGGAGCCATGTCCGAAGGGGAAACCTTATGCCGTCGGGCGGACGGAACCGGCGCCGTCCGTACGGTTCTGAAATCAAGGATTCCCGGTTTACCGTACCGGCCGTCGGGTTTTCGACGCTTCCGGTTTTACGGCACGAAGTTCCCTCCGCCGAAGGGAACTTCGCGGTAGGGTCTGGCCGGATGCGCGGCCTATGGCTGCAAGCCGCGGCTGCTGGCGAATATGAATGTACCGGGAGCGAGCGCTCCCGGTACATTGGAAAATATGGGTTCTCTGATTGTTTTGCCGTCGGCGCGGCCGAGCGGCTTCTCGGTATTCCCGGGCGCTCGGACCGTTCCGAGCGCCCCGGATACCTGCCGCATCTTGGAAACGGTTCCTGCGGCTTCGGTCAGAATTCGCTGGTAAAGTGGAACCGGATGTCGGGAAACTTTTCCTGCGCGAGCGATAACGCGTAGGACGTGTCGGCCAGAAAGACCTCGCGGCCGTGCTTGTCGAACGCCATACTGTTGAACTTGCGCTTGCGGAAGTCGTTCATCTGCTCCTCGTCGTCGGACTCGACCCAGCATGCCTTATGGATTTGGATCGGCTCGTAGCGGCACTTGGCGCCGTATTCGTGCTGCAAACGGTACTCGATGACCTCGAATTGCAGGGCTCCGACCGTGCCGATGATCTTGCGCCCGTTCATCCGGCTCGTGAACAGCTGCGCGACGCCTTCGTCCATCAGCTGGTCGATACCCTTGGCCAGTTGCTTGAACTTCATCGGATCGGCGTTCTCGATGTAGCGGAACAGCTCGGGCGAGAAGCTCGGAATGCCGGTGAATCGCAGCGTCTCGCCTTCGGTGAAGGTGTCGCCGATCTTAAAGTTACCCGTGTCGTGCAGCCCGACGATGTCGCCGGGGTATGCCTCGTCGATCACCGATTTTTTCTCGGCCATGAAGGCCGTGGGCGACGCGAACTTGATCGTTTTGCCCGAAGGCACGTGCAAGTAGGGCTTGTTGCGCTCGAAGCGACCCGAGCAGATTTTCAGAAACGCGATCCGGTCGCGGTGGTTCGGGTCCATGTTCGCATGGATCTTGAACACGAATCCGGTCAGTTTCTCCTCGTAGGGCGACACGTCGCGCTGGAGCGTATGCGACTTGCCGGGCGACGGCGCGATACGGACGAAGCAGTCGAGCAGCTCGCGGACTCCGAAATTGTTCAATGCGCTGCCGAAAAAGACCGGCGCGACCTCGCCCTTGCGGTAGCTGTCGAGTTCGAACGGAGGATAAACGCCTTCGACGAGCTCCAGATCGTCGCGCAGGTGCTGTGTGAACGGATTGATGTACTCGTCGATCGCCGGGTCGTCGAGCTTTATGTCGAGCGTCTGTCCTTCGGCCGTCTGCCTGTCTTCGGCGAAGAACAGCGAAAGCCGGTCGGCGTACAGGTCGTACACGCCCTTGAACGTCGGACCCGTGCTGATCGGCCAGGCCAGCGGCCGGACCTGAATCTTCAGCTCGCGCTCGATCTCGTCGAGCAGGTCGAACGGGTCCTTGCACGGGCGGTCGAGCTTGTTGACGAAGACCATGACCGGCGTGTTGCGCATCCGGCATACTTCCATCAGCTTGCGCGTCTGCGTCTCGACGCCCTTAGCGCCGTCGATCACGATGATCACGCTGTCGACGGCCGTCAGCGTCCGGTAGGTGTCCTCGGCGAAGTCCTCGTGGCCGGGGGTGTCGAGGATGTTGATCTTGACGTCTCCGTACTCGAAGCCCATGACCGACGTGGCGACCGAGATGCCGCGCTGCCGCTCGATTTCCATGAAGTCGGACGTGGCTCCCCGCTTGATCTTGTTCGACTTGACGGCTCCCGCCACATGGATCGCGCCGCCGAAGAGCAGCAGCTTTTCGGTCAGCGTCGTCTTGCCCGCGTCCGGGTGGCTGATGATGGCGAAGGTTCGCCTGCGCTCTATTTCCTGTTTCAGTTCCATCGTTTTTCTTTGTCGTTTGCCGGTTTACGGCGTTTGCCGCGCCGCGATTCTGCCGCTGCGCTCCGGACGACGATCCGACCGTGTGTCGCCCGATTCCTCTTGTTCTCTGTCGCTCGGCGGGAATAAGGAGCCCGTTTTGTTTCGTCGGCCTTGTCGTCGGTCTCGACCGCCCGGAAGAGATTCTGCCGCAGTCGGCCCGCAGGCGGACGGCCGTTCCCCGACGGGATTGTCAGACGGCCGCCTCGTTCCGGCTCGGCGGTTTCGTAATGCCGTGCCGTCACTCAGCCGTTTCTGTATCGCGCGCTTGGCCGGCCATGATCCAGCGGAGCCCGCCGAGCACCTGCTCGCGGTAGAGCGTATCGGCATAGTCGGACGGGCGGTGTCCTGCGGCGGTGTACCAGATCCGGCCGCCGTCGAACTCGCTGCACCAGACGGCCGGCAGGCTCGGCGACATCACTTCGGGCTTCGGCCCCGAGCCCCAGTCTACCCCGGCCGTTTCCCACACGGCCAGTACGCGGGCCTGCGGGTCGAGCCGCTTGAAACAGTACAGTTCGTCCTCGGTCGTCAACGTATCGGGAAGCATCGAAGCGGAGGGGTGGGTCCGGTCGACGATTTTCATCGTCAGGCGCTGGAGCGGGGGATGAAAGTCGAAGCGACCGCCGATCATCCGCGTGAACCAGGTCCAGTCGTCGTCGGTGCAGGTCGCTGCGTGCAACCCGGCGAATCCTCCTCCGCGCCGGATGAAGCGCTCGAAGGCCGACCGCTGCGCGGAGTCGAGCCCGACGTAGCTGGCGTTCGCGTAAACGATCGCATCGTAGCGTTCGAGCGAGTCGTCGCAGAAGACGCGCTTGTCCGATGTCGTGTCGGCTGCGAAGTCTTCCTGCGCGGCCAGCTCGAGTATCATGGCGGCCGAGGCCGCGATATTTTCGTGCACGTAGCCTTCGCCGTGACCGGTGAAGACGAGTACGCGCTTGCCTCGCAGGTCGGCGGTCCGGTTGTCGGGGCCTTGTGCGGAGCAGCCTGCCAGCAGGCAGAGCGAGGCGATCAGAGCGAATCGGGTTTTCATTGGATCGTCGGTTGAGATGGTCAGATTTCGACCGGTTTGGCCGGATAGTCGATCGAGTAGTGCAGGCCTACGCTCTCGTGGCGCGCCTCGGCCTGCTTGATGATCAGGTAGCCTACGGCGATCATGTTGCGCAGCTCGCACAGATGCTGGCTCAGCGTGGACTTCAGGTATAGCTCCTCGGTCTCCTTGAAGATGATCTCGAGCCGCCGCTTGGCCCGCTCGAGGCGGACGTCCGAGCGGACGATGCCCACGTAGTTGGTCATGATCTGCTGCATTTCTTTGTAGTCCTGCGTGATCAGGGCCATACCTTCGTAGTCCCATGCCGGGATATCGCGCTGAAGCTCGATCGAGTCGATGACCGAAATGGCGTGACGGGCCGCCGCGTCGGCGTAGACGGCCGCCTCCATCATCGAGTTCGACGCGAGCCGGTTGCCTCCGTGCAGTCCGGTCGACGAGGCTTCGCCCAGCGCATACAGGCGACGGATCGACGATTCGCCGTTGAGGTTTACCTTGATACCCCCGCAGCAGTAGTGCGCGGCCGGGACGACGGGGATCATGTCTTTGGTCAGGTCGATGCCGATCGACAGGCACTTCTTGTAAATATTCGGGAAATGGCTCATCACCTCTTTGGGGTCCTTGTGCGTGATGTCGAGGTAAACGAACTCCTCGCCCGAGATCTTGAGCTCGTGGTCGATGCTGCGGGCTACCACGTCGCGCGGAGCGAGCGATCCCATCGGGTGGTACTTCTGCATGAACTCCTTACCGTTCTGCAGTCTCAGCAGGCCTCCGAAGCCCCGCATCGCCTCGGTGATCAGGAACGACGGGCGCTCGCCGGGATTGTAGAGCGAGGTGGGGTGGAACTGGATGAACTCCATGTTCTCGATCACGCCCTTGGCCCGGTGCACCATCGCCACGCCGTCGCCCGTGGCTACGGACGGGTTGGTCGTCGTGTGGTAGATATTGCCCACGCCGCCGGTCGCCATGACGGTCACTTTGGCCAGCACGGTGTATATTTCGTGTTTCTTGAGGTTCAGCACGTAGGCTCCGAAGCAGGTGATGTCGGGCGTGCTCTTTTTGACGAGCCGGCCCAGGTGGTGCTGCGTGAGGATGTCGACGGCGAAATGGTGCTCGTAGATGTCGATGTTGTGGTGGCGTTTGACGCGTTTCATCAGGGCGCGCTCGATCTCGTGACCGGTCAGGTCGTCGTGGTGCAGGATGCGGTGCTCGCTGTGCCCGCCCTCGCGGTTCAGATCGTACCGTCCCGACGCGTCCTTGTCGAACTTGGTCCCCCACTGGATCAGCTGTTTAATGACCGAAGGGGCGCGCGTGACGACCTGCTCGACGGCCGCCGGGTCGCAGATGCCGGCCCCGCAGACCATCGTGTCGCGGATGTGTTTCTCGAACGTGTCGGGTTCGTACATGACCGAGGCGATGCCGCCCTGCGCATAGTCGGTGTTGCACTCGCCCAGCTCGCCCTTGGTGACGATCGTGACCCGGCCGTATTCGGCCGCTTTCAGCGCAAAGCTCAGTCCGGCGATGCCGCTGCCGATAACCAGAAAATCCGTTTCGATGTTCATATGCCTTTATAAAATCAGCTTCTTGAATTCCTGCTCGCTTCCGGCAAAAACGTTCCGGTCGACCTTTCCCCGGATGCCCGGCAGCGAGTGCGAGTCGGTATGCTGCCATATCCGCCATTTTATCCGCGGACAGCCCCGGTAGTCGGCGATCCACAGCGTGTACCGGTCGGGGCTGAACTCTTTTTTCAGATAAGTCTCGTAGAAGTGGGTCGAGCAGTAGATGATCGGGTCGGCGCCGTAGTACCGGCGGATTTCGTCGCAGAACGCCTTCGCCTCGCGTACGGAGCGTTTCGGGTCGGTCATGAAACGGTGCTGCTCGATATCGAGCACCGGGAGCAGGTTGCCTTTTTCGAGGCGGGCCGTGCGGATGAAGTTGCGGGCCTGCTCGCGGCCCGGCGTGCGGTGCCCGAAAAAGTGGTAGGCGCCCCATGTAACGTCCGCCCTTTCGAGCTCGCGGCGGTGCCGGTCGTAGGTCGGATCGACGATCAGCGTGCCTTCCGTAGCCTTGATGAATACGAACCATGGCTTTTCGTGCTCGACGACTTTCTCCCAGTCGACGTTCTGCTGGTGGCGCGAGACGTCCAGTCCCCAGACGGGAAAGTCGTCCGCGGTTTTCTCGCGGCATGACGCGAGCGCCGATAGCAGCAGCAGGAAAAAGAGACCCCTGACGTTTCGCATGGACAAGTGAAATTACACCAAAATGCAAAGTTACAAAACAGTTTCGGTTTTTACGTTTTCGTCGCGTCGTTTTTCTCCCGAAACGACCGAGATGCCGCTGCGCGGAATGCCATGCGCATGTCCGGAATCAATGTTTCCGCGGGCCCGGCGCTCGTTCGGCTTTGCGGAATTTATCGGACGGAATGCGGCCCGGCCGGCCCGGTGCCGTCGTATTTCCGGATCGGGCGCGCATATGGAGAGCGGTATCGAAAGCGCGGCCGCCGACCGCGATGCGCTTCCCGTATTGACCCGGATTGTCCCGGCGGAGGTTTTTTCGGTCCGTTATAGTTATTTTTACCGATAAAAAAGGTAGCTTTGCAGTCCGGGCGTTTCATAGGCGTCCGGGCCGGTATTTCGACCTGCGTTTAAACTAACGATCCCGTAGATGATGAGAAAGTTCGTGTTTTGTTTGGCCGTGTGTTCGGTATGGGTTACGCAGGGAGTGTGCGGCAGCGGCGTCGAAATGCCCGCATTGTCCGACGACAGCCTGACCGTCGACATGAACGAGGTGGTGGTCACGGCGACGCGGACGCCCTTGCCGCTGAAGAATACGCCGGTCATCACCCGGGTCATCACTTCCCGCGACATCGAGCGCAGCGGGGCCGTTACGCTTCAGCAGGCGCTCGAACGGGAGCTGGCCGGCGTGGAGTTCCATCAGGCGGGCTACGGCTCGTCGCTGTCGTTTCAGGGGCTCGATTCGCGCTACGTGCTTTTCCTGCTTGATGGCGAGCGGATCGCCGGAGAGACCTACGGCAATATCGACTATTCGCGCATTCCGCTTTCGATCGTGTCGCGCATCGAGGTGGTGCGCGGTGCCTCGTCGGTCCTGTACGGATCGAATGCGATGGGGGCGGTCGTCAATGTCATAACCAAAGAGCCCCGCCATAAATACGAGGTCACGGCTTCGCTGCGATACGGCACGCCCTACCAGCGCAACGGCGGCGATTCGCTGGCGGGAAACGCGTCGGCGAGGGACTCGCGCGAGTATCGCAACAAGCTCGATCTGCCGAACCTGAATGCCGACATGACGTTCGGGGTCAATCTGGGCAAGTTCCGTTCGCTGACCGCCGTGGCCTATCGGACGAGCGACGCCTACAGACTGGTCGGCACGCGCGACGAGGTGCGCCATTACAAGGAGCTGAATATCATGCGGCCGAAGATGAACGGCTCGCGTCCGGAGATGGACCCTTCGACCGGCATGCCCGTATTCGTCGTCGGGCGGACCGTCGCCGATACGACGATCAGCGTGGGACCCGATTCCCGGGGACTGAGCGTCAGCGGCTGGCGCGACCTGAACCTCAGCCAGCGGTTCGACTACGAGCTGTCCGACCAGTTCCGGTTCCAGCTTTCGGGAAGCTATTTCGGCAAGAAACGGTTCGATTTCAACGGCAGCATTCTCGACGAGAATCCGCTGGCGAATAACAGCAAGCCGTGGACCTACGAATCCTACAGCGGGTATAACGTCAAGGCGCTGATGGAACACTCGCCCGACGAGCGCAACAAGATTTACCTCTCCTACGTCCGGGACGAGTATTTCCGCGATCTGGACAGTCTGTCGGGCGTCACGGTCCCCAAACAGCGTCACACCTACAACGTGCCCCGGCTGCTGTGGACGCTCGACGCGGGCAGCGCGAACCGGCTGACTACGGGGGTAGAGTGGGTCAACGAGCAGCTTCGGTTCGACATGAACCCGTCCGGTTACGACGACCGCAAAAGCATGAATACCGGTTCGCTCTACGTACAGGACGAGATTCTGAGCGGCCGGCCGCTCAGTTTCGTCGTCGGCGTGAGGGGCGATTACAACAATCATTTCGGCTGGAGCGTAACTCCGAAGCTCTCGGCCAAGTACGCTTATCGCGATTTCTCGCTTCGGGCCAACTACGCCAGAGGTTACAGGACTCCCTCGCTCAAGGAGATGTACATGGATTTCACCGTTCCGATTCCGGGCCAGACCTCCGTCATCCGGGGCAACGACCGGCTGCGCAGCGAGAGCAACCATTACGTTTCGCTGACGGCCGAGTACAACCGCAGCGGACTGAACCTGTCGGCTACGGTCTACAACAGCTATTTCCGCAACAAGATCGACGTGCGCGGGCACATGGAAGGGACGACGACCGTCCTGCAGTACGAGAATATCCGGCGCAGCGAGTTCAGCGGTCTCGAGCTGATGGGCACGCTGCGGGTGACGACCGGCCTCTTCGTGAGAGCCAACTATAACTATGTCTACCAGAGCGACGATGCGCCAGAAAGCTCGACTCAATACATATTCCCGAGTCCTCATACGGCCGTGTTTCAGGTCGACTACGGCTTCGACGTGCGCAAGTGCCGTATCGGCATCGACGCGACGGTCCGCTACGTGGGGGCCAAGACTTACGAAGACTTCATGCCGATCGTGAATCTCGACTTCCAGTCGATGCAGAACATGAAGTATTGGAGCGGAACCTATACGGCCCGTCATAAGGGATACGCCGTGTGCAACGCGGCGGTCAATGCGTCGCTGCCCGAGGGCATGACGCTGACCCTCGGCGTGGACAATATCTTCGATCGCCGTCCCTCGGTCGTCAACTTCAATTCCGATATCACGGCCCGCCGCAATCTGTTCGTCCGGCTCGCCTACGCGTTCGGGTGCGATTGACCGCTCGGCGACATGGGGCGGAAACGGGCGGAGTCTTTCCGCTCCGCGTCTGCGCATTCGATCCGGTCTTGCTCAGGGTGTCAAATCGTTTGGCATGGCGTGACACGGTCGGCCGTTCTATTGTCGGATCGCTTGTCGCGGCGTTTTTGTCTGTAATTTCTCTCCGAAGAGCCGGAACAGCCCGTCGTCTTGCCGACGATACCGGCGCGATAGAAGACGGTATGCTCTCGGTCGGAGCGCGATCTGCCGGAACCCGACGACACCCTGCCGGGAAACGTCCGCCGGCGGTCGGATTACGCATCGTTGCTCGCTCGCGGGGAGGGTTTAAGGTATGCTGGTAGTGTCGCTCCGTCTTTCCTTGTTTTGGACTTTTATGTTTTCTTTTTATCCCCTTGTTTCATAGAGATCGTTTGCGCCGATTTCCGTGCCTCGGTGCATATGTTTTACGTCCCGGTCCTCGATTTTCGATGCTTCCGGTTTTTCCGCATGAAGTTCTCTCCGGCGTAGGGGATTTACGGTAGGGGGCCGATCGGACACGCGGTCTGAGGTTGCAAGCCGCGAACCGCGGATATGAAGATTCCGGTTGCGAATGCGCTTGATACATCGAGATATATAATTGCCTCCCGGAAAAAATTGTTCCGGCGGGCTGTCCGGAGTACGGCTCGGAACGGAATCCGGCTCTGCCGGGGCGGGTCTCCTTTCTCCGTCGGTTCGGGCTGCCGGATCGGGCCGGACAGGGCGAAAAGCGAAGCGTGCGATGCGAAACGGGCACTTTTTTTGCTCGCTTCACCGCGTCACTCAAAATCCGGCTTATGAACGATTCGGCTTCGCTTCCTCACTCTTCTTCCCCGGCCTCCGTTTCGTCCGTCCCGGCGGACGACCCGCGCCGGCACGGGCTGCGACGGGACATAAAGAGTATTCTGAACGTGCTGGTGCTCTTAGGCAGCATCGTCGTGATCGTCAGTCTTTCGCTCGAGGTGTTTCACGGTGCGGCCGAGAGCTATTACCGGCTTTACATGCGCGTGCAGTTTTGGGTCTGCATCGTGTTTCTGGTCGATTTCTTCTACCGTTTTTTCCTGAGCCGCCGCAAGTGGAGGTTTTTTTTCGGCAACCTGATTTTTCTGCTCGTGTCGATACCTTATTTGAATATCGTCGACGCGTTTTATCTGAGCCTCTCGGCCGAGGCGTATTATCTGATCCGTCTGATGCCGCTGGTGCGGGGCGGGTACGGACTGGCCATCATGGTCGGGTGGATCGCCCGGAACCGGGTGACCAGCCTGCTGATTTCTTACGTGCTGATGATTTTCGCGCTGAGTTATTTCGCCAGCCTGGTATTCTACTCGCTCGAGCATACGATCAATCCTATGGTCACATCCTATGGGAAGGCCCTTTGGTGGGCGTTCATGAACGTGACGACCGTCGGGTCGAACATCGTGCCCAAAACCGCGACGGGCGAGGTACTCTGTGTCGTGCTCGCTGCGGCGGGCATGATGCTTTTCCCGATTTTTACGGCTTACATCACGGCCCGTTTCCAGCCTCACAGGCAGAAAAAGCAGGACAACGACGCGCCGGCCGCATGAGTCGGGGGCCACGGAATACGCACGCCGTCCACACTCCCGCCCCTGTGAACGGAGCTGAAAACGGTTGTTGTAGGTGAGGGCGACGGCTCGAGACCGTTCCCCGGGCGACCGAGGGACTACGCTTTCAGCGCGCGGATTTGCTGCGGGCCGATTTGGGTGAAATCGTCGATCAGCAGGTCGTAGTCCGACAGGTCCTCGCGGCGGAACGTCGTGGCGACGCCGATCACGGACATGCCGGCCCTGCGGGCCGCCTCGATGCCGACCGGGGCATCCTCGGCCACGATGCACTCGGCCGGAGCGAGACCCAGCTTGCGGGCGGCGAGCAGGTACACCTCCGGGTCGGGCTTGCCCCGGCTGATCATGTCGCCGTTGGCGATCGCGTCGAAATACTTTGCGATACCGCAGCGCTCGAGCACGAAATTGACGTTCGGAGTGTTGCCCGACGAGCCGAGACCGACTAGAAAGCCGTCCGCCTTCAGGGCGCGGAGAAAATCCACCAGCCCTCGGGTCGGGGCGATCGTCCTCTCGAAGATCTCGCGGTAGGTCTCCTCCTTCTCGCGGGCGATCTGCCGCCAGTCGGTCCGGCGGATCACCTCGGGCATCAGCCGTTCGAGGATCAGGTCGTTGGTCATGCCGAACGACGGCATGAATTTCTCCCGGTCGAACGGAACGCCGTACTTCCGGCAAATGATTTCGAATGCTTCGATGTGCGCGTCCCGATTGTCGACGAGCACGCCGTCCATGTCGAAAATAACTCCCTTTATCATGGCTTTTCCTGTTTTTTCGCCGCAAAGATAGCCGTTTTCGGCGATTTCGGACAATCGTTCCGGCCGCCCTGCCGCAGGATGGTTGCGTGTCCGCGGCGAATTGGCTATCTTTGCATGACCCATACCACAGAAGTGCGCCATGAACGCGATACCGGAAAAAACGATCGAACGCCTGAGCGAGTACCGCCGTACGCTGCTCGAGTGCCACGCCCAAGGCATCCAACATATATTCTCGCATGTGCTGGCCGGCATACACGGCATTACGGCCGTGCAGGTGCGGCGCGATTTGATGCTGATCGGTTTTCAAAGCGACACGAAAAAAGGATATGACGTCGAGGTGCTGATCGAGTTCATCAGTTCGATTCTCGACGGGAAAAACGTCGTGAACGTCGGCGTAATCGGGATGGGAAACCTGGGACAGGCGCTGACCAAATATTTCAACGGACGTCGCTCGAAGCTGCGCATCGTCGCGTCGTTCGACGTCGATCCTCAGAAAGCCGGACATCGCATCGACGGGATTCCGTGCTATCCGATGGCCGATTTCGAAGAGCTGGTGCAGAAGCACGACATCAAGATCGTGATCCTGTCGTCGCCTACGTCGATCGCCTCGCAACTCGTCGTACCGATCATCAATGCAGGGATCAAGGGCGTACTGAACTTCACGTCGATGCCGCTGAACTTCCCTCGCGGGATTTTCGTCGAGAACTACGACATCACGACGTTGCTCGAAAAAGTGGCCTATTTCGTCAAGGAGGCCGAGGAAAATTCCGATTCGTCGTCCGAATAGCCAGAGACTATGCTGATTCACCGCAATTTCGACAGCCTGCCCCCGATTCGCCGTCCCGCCGCTACGATCGGTTCCTACGACGGGGTACATGCGGGGCATCGGGCCATTCTGGGCCGGATCGCGGACATCGCGCGCGAGCGGGGAGGGGAGAGCGTCGTGGTGACGTTCGATCCGCATCCGCGTTCGGTGGTGGGAAGCGCGCCCGTCATGCTGCTCAATACGTTGCCCGAGAAGCTGGCGCTGCTCGCCGGTACAGGGATCGACCATGCTGTCGTCGTCGATTTCACGCCCGAATTCAGCCGTCTCTCGATGGAGGAGTTCGTGGAGCGCGATTTGGTGGGGCGCTTGCACGTCGATACGCTGCTGGTAGGGTACAATCATCATCTGGGACGCGACAAACGGGGCGATTTCGATTCGCTGTCGGAACTCGGCCGACGCTCGGGTTTCGATGTGCGGATGATGCCTCGGCAGGATGTGGATGCGCATAAGGTCAGTTCGACGGTGATCCGGGGGCTGGTGGCAGGAGGCAACCTCCGCGACGCGGCCCGCTGTCTGGGCGCGCCCTATTTTCTGAGCGGTCGCCTTGCCGCCGACGGGACGGTACTCGGCGTGGAGTCCGGCAAGCTGTTGCCTCCGGCGGGGGAATACGCCGTGCGGGTGGGCCGGGATTTTTCCGATGAGGGAGCGGATGCCCGGCTTACGATCGGACCCGGCCGCGCTCTTCGCTTGCACGGCGGCGAGGAATGCCTCGTCCCGGGAAACGCGGTCGTGACGTTCCTGTGACCGCGTGACGCGACGACAAGACGGCCGAGGAAGCTCCGCTCCGTTCGGGCGGCGGTTCGCAAGCCGGGTCGGATAACGGGCATGGTGCGTTGCGGATCGGCCGGTTTTCGAGAACGGATGTTGAAATCTCGGTAAAATGACGGGACGGGCGTTGTAATTCGTCGGAATTTTGTTAATTTTGCCCAAATTTTAATATCCCAAAACCATGTCGTTCCTTGAAGATAAAATTCAGACCGAGGGCCTGACTTTCGATGACGTACTTCTGATCCCCGCCTACTCCGAAGTGCTGCCGCGCGAAGTTAGCATCGCTTCCCGCTTTTCCCGCAACGTTCAGATCAACACGCCGATCGCTTCGGCGGCCATGGATACGGTGACCGAGGCCGAAATGGCGATCGCCATCGCTCGTGCCGGGGGTATCGGGGTGATTCACAAGAATATGACGATCGCCGAGCAGGCGGCCCAAGTCCGCAAGGTGAAGCGCGCCGAGAACGGCATGATCTACGATCCGGTCACCATAGGCAAGGACAATACGGTCGGCGACGCGTTGCAGTTGATGAAGGAGAATCGCATCGGCGGCATTCCGGTCGTTACGCCGGAAGGCGTGCTGATCGGTATCGTGACCAACCGCGACCTGCGTTTCCAGCGCGACATGTCGCGCCGCATCGAGGAGGTGATGACCAAGGAGAATCTGATCACGACGCATAATCCCGACCTTCAGACCGCTTCCGATATCCTGTTGCAGAACAAGATCGAGAAGTTGCCGGTGGTGGACGCCGGGGGCCGTCTGATCGGCCTGCTGACTTACAAGGACATCACGAAAGTGCAGGCCAATCCGAATGCCGCCAAGGACGACAAAGGGCGCTTGCGGGTGGCCGCCGGGGTCGGCGTGACGTATAATACGATGGAGCGCGTCGGCGCGCTTGCGGAGGCTCAGGCCGACGTGATCGTGATCGACACGGCTCACGGCCATTCCAAAGGCGTGATCGACATGCTGCGCCGCGTGAAGAAGGAGTATCCCGATCTGGAGGTAGTCGTCGGCAACATCGCTACGGGCGAGGCTGCCAAGATGCTCGTAGCTGCCGGGGCCGACGGAGTGAAAGTTGGCATCGGTCCGGGGTCGATCTGCACGACGCGCGTGATCGCCGGCGTCGGCGTGCCCCAGCTTTCGGCCATTTACGACGTGGCCAAGTCGGTCGCCGGCTCGGGCGTTCCCGTGATCGCCGACGGCGGACTGCGCTATTCGGGCGATATCGTCAAGGCGATCGCCGCCGGAGCCGACGCGGTGATGGCCGGGTCGCTGCTGGCTGGCGTCGAGGAGTCGCCCGGCGAGACGATCATCTACAACGGCCGCAAGTTCAAGTCCTATCGGGGCATGGGCTCGCTCGAGGCGATGCAGCACGGCTCGAAGGACCGCTATTTTCAGGATATGGAGGACGATGTCAAAAAGCTCGTCCCCGAGGGAATCGCCGCCCGCGTGCCTTACAAGGGTACGTTGGCCGAGGTCGTCTACCAGATGGTCGGCGGCCTGCGGGCCGGTATGGGCTATTGCGGCGCGAAGGATATCGAGGCGCTGAAGAAGGCCCGGTTCATCCGGATCACCAATTCGGGTATGCTCGAAAGCCATCCCCACGACGTGAGCATCACGCGCGAGGCGCCGAACTACAGCCGGGGCGAGTAGCCGGAACGAGGTCCTCGACCCGGGATTGGAGGAAACGCATGGCGGCCGGTCGTCGGATTGCCTGCGGTTGCCGGCGCGGCAGAGGACCGGGCCGTTGCCGTTTCGGTCGACGGGCGCGACTTCCTGGCAGACCGGCTTCCCGGGATCGAGACAGGCCGCGACGAGGGATTTGCGGACCGATTCTGTTCGACTGGAGCGCGCAGCGTTCCCGGGGCAGTCGTTCCGGATGCAAGGAGAAGCGGCTGGTTATGACCGGTATGGATGCTGTCCATCCGGCAGCGGTCTATGTCCGGCCGGTCGATTTTTTGGTTATGAAAAACGATAACCGATATGGATAACCGGGAGTCGTCGACAAGCGGCTCCCTTTTTGCTTATAAACGATGATTACCCGAGACATTCCGATCCGCGTGCGCTATTACGAAACCGACTGCATGGGTTTCGTCCATCATTCCAACTATGTGCGCTATTACGAGACGGCCCGTACCGAGATGCTCCGCGAGTTGGGTATGACCTATCCCGAGCTGGAGGCGCAGGGAATCATGCTGCCCGTGATCGATGTGCAGAGGCGCTACGTGTCGCCGGCTTTCGACGACGATCTGCTGACGGTCCGGGTGACGCTGGCCGAGATGCCGAAAGTGAAGATGCGCTTCGATTACGAGGTTTTCCGCGAAAACGGGGAACGGATCAATACGGGCTCGGTGACGCTGGCGTTCATGAATGCCGCGACGAGACGGGCCTGCCGGGCTCCCGGCTCGTTTCTGGAGCGGTTGAAGCCCTATTTTTAGCGGAAACTTTCCGTGCAATACCTACCGTAAAGCAGGATGGGAAGCGGAGCTACGGCCGGTCCTTTCCGTCCTTGTTTATGCGGCAGAACCCCGGAGGTCCGGTCGACGCTGCGATGGTCGGAAGCGGCTTCCTCTTTTATCCATCGGATGCCGTTTCTACCGCATACCGGCCCGAGCGGCCTCGTATGCCGGTTCCTCCGTTCGCATGCCGCCGGCCGGTCGAGTCGGGCTGTCGGCGGTTATAGTTCCATTCTGAGCCGAACCATGTCCCGGCACTCGATTCCGTTTTCGTAGATCGGCTCCGGGTAATACCTGACGAAATAGTCCTTTTCGATCGACTCGATCGAAAAGCCGCAACGCTGGTAAAGCGCCAGTTGGCCGATCCCTGCGTTGCCTGTTCCCACTTCGAGTATACGGCACTCCGCCGCGCGCGCCCTTTCTGCGGCATGGGCGATCAGCCGGGTGGCGATGCCTTGCCTCCGGTACGGTTCCGCGACGCAGAGATTGACCAGTTCCATGGTGAAAGGACGGGTTCGCAGCAGAACCGATACTCCGACGGTACGGTCTTCGATCCGGGCTATGTAGCATGAACCCCGTGCGATGTAGTCGGCGACGGCTTCGCGCGAGGGGTCGGCCTCGTACAGCAACTCGTAAGGGATCGCTTCATGCGGGCCGGTCTGTTCGATCGTCAGGTCGATTTCCATGTTCGCTCCGTTTTCCGCGAAGATAGCCATTTTTGCCGAGTTCGATACTCGAAGCCGGTCTTTGCATGCTTACGGAGGATTCTCCGGCGAGCTCGCCTTTTCCGCGTGGAAGCGCATGCCGGCACGACCCTCTTGCCTGAGCGGTTTTTCGTCCCGTCCCGGCGTGCGAAAGCCTGCCGACGCTCCGGCAGGGATCACTCCTTGCCGGAGTCTTTCTTGCCGGTCGGTTTCTTGCCGGGATCGGAAGCGGGGTCGGCTTCGGCTTCGGCTCCTGCCCTTGCCTCGACAGACTCTCCGGCAGAGGCGTTTTCTCCGGCGGGCGAGGCCAGCCTCCGGATTTCGCGGATGCGGCGGATCAGTTCCTCCTGCATCGGGACGATGTACTGACGCGCTTGCATCATCCCGACGAACAGAGCCGACCACGAGGCGAGCACCTCGATGACCTGACGGCGCTCTTTCTGCGGCACGTCGTTTTTCATCAGAAAATAGCCGCAGGCCCGGTGTATCGTGGTTACCTGATCGAATGCCGCGTGTTCGTTGAGCGTCGTGAACAACCTGCTCATTCTCTGGCTCGTCGTATGGAGCTTCCACAGCCATGCGTTCTCGCTTTCGGGATTCTCGGGAGGCGAGCAAAGCCGGTGGGCCAGCTCGAGATAGAATTTTTTCAGATTGTCGTCGGCTACCGCCTGTTTTTTCGAGGAAACGGCGGAAGCTTTTTTTGCAGTACTCATGATTGCTGGGTGATTTACGGTTATAATTTTATAGTAGGATGTTGTTTCGTGCTGAACGGGCCGGCTTTCTCGTTCCGGGGGCCGGAGATCGCTCCCCTTCTCCTATACGAAAGGAAGCATACGCACTTTAAAAATATGGAAAAAAGTCGAAATAAAAAAATATCTTGCTGAAAACTCGGAAATTGCATCCTGTCGGGACGCGGGATAGCGTTCCTTCCGTTGCGGATGAGGTTCCGGCGGCGGGGAGAGCGCGCCGTTTTCCGCCGCCGGCCGTGTCAGTCGGCTGAAAGCCTTTGTATGTCAGCTTCCGGTGCAGTGGCACATTAATTGTTCTGGCAAAGTCATGTTGAAAATTAATTCGTAAAAGCACATACAGTCATGCAAAACGGCAAAATTGGCGTAACGACCGAAAACATCTTTCCGGTCATTAAGAAATTCCTCTATTCGGACCAAGAGATTTTCCTGCGCGAGCTGATCTCCAACTCGGTGGACGCGACGCAGAAGCTCAAGACGCTCTCCTCGACGGGCGAGTTCAAGGGCGAGCTGGGCGATCTGACGATTCGCGTAAAGCTCGATCCGGACAAGCGCGTGCTGACCGTGTCGGACGAGGGAATCGGCATGACGGCCGAGGAGATCGACAAGTATATCAACCAGATCGCTTTTTCGGGGGCGGAGGAGTTTCTCGAGAAGTATAAGAACCACGCGATCATCGGGCATTTCGGCCTCGGATTCTATTCGGCTTTCATGGTGGCCGACAAGGTGGAGATCGTCACCCGCTCCTATAAGGAGGGCTCGAAGACGATGCGCTGGATGTGCGACGGCTCACCCGAGTACGCGATGGAGGAGGCGTCCGAGGAGCGCGGCCGAGGTACGGACGTGATCCTGCACCTGAGCGAGGAGAGCAAGGAATTCGCCGACAAGGGCCGCATCCGGGAGATACTGAAAAAATATTGCAGCTTCCTGCCCGTGCCGATCGCGTTCGGCAAGAAGGAGGAGTGGAAGGACGGCAAGTACGTCGAGACCGGCGAGGACTACATCGTCAACGCCACCGATCCGCTATGGACCAAGAAGCCGACGGACATTACGCTGGAGGAGTACATGGAGTTCTACCGCACGCTCTATCCGATGGCCGAGGACCCGTTGTTCTATATTCACCTGAACATCGACTATCCGTTCAATCTGACAGGCATTCTCTATTTCCCGAAGATACGGAACAACTTCTAGATACAGAAGAACAAGATCCACCTCTATTCGAACCAAGTGTTCGTGACCGATTCGGTCGAAGGCATCGTGCCCGAGTTCCTGACGCTGCTGCACGGCGTGATCGACTCGCCCGACATCCCGCTGAACGTGTCGCGCAGCTATTTGCAGAGCGACTCGAACGTCAAGAAGATTTCGGGCTACATCACCCGCAAGGTAGCCGACCGGCTGAGCGAGCTGTTCACGCAGCACCGCGACGAGTTCGAGAAAAAGTGGGACGATCTGAAGATGTTCATCGAGAACGGGCACATCACCGAAGAAAAGCTAGCGGGAGTGCCGCCGACTTTAAAAACGTGAAGAATACCGACGGCAAGTATTTCACGCTCGCCGAGTACAATGCGCTGGTCAAGGAAAACCAGACGGACCGTCACGGCAACGTGGTCTGCCTGTATACGACCGATCCGGTCACGCAGAACGCATTCGTCGAGGCGGCTCGCGGCAAAGGGTACGACGTGTTGACGATGGACGGCCAGCTCGACGGTCATTTCATCAGCTGGTTCGAGAACAAGAATGCCGGTACGCGTTTCGTGCGTGTCGACGCCGATGTCGTCGAGCGGCTGATCGACAAGGAGAGCGATCTGAAAATGGCGCTCAGCACGGCTCAGCAGGACCTGCTTCGTCCGGTGTTCGAGTCTCAGCTTCCTCCCGAGGAGAAAGTCCGTTATACCGTCGCTTTCGAGCCGATGGACGAGAGCCGTCCGCCGGTAGTCATCACCCAGAACGAGTTCATGCGTCGGATGAAAGACATGGCGGCGATGGGTGGCGGCGGCATGCAGTTCTACGGGCAGATGCCCGATAACTTCAATGTGGTGATCAACGGCAACCATCCGCTCGTGGCCGAGATTCTCGGCGAGGTCGAGAAGAGCTACGGGGACCGTCTGAAGACGATGAACAAGAAGCTCGACGCGGCCTTGTCGGAGCAGAATGCCATAGAGGAGAAGCTCAAGGACAAGAAGCCCGACCAGCTGACCGACGAGGAAAAGAAATCGCGCGAGGAATCCTCGGCCAAGGTGGATAAGCTGCGCGGCGAGCGGACGGCCCGCCTGACCGAAATCGGCAAGGAGAACAAGCTCGTCAAACAGGTGATCGATCTGGCCTTGCTGTCGAACGGTATGCTCAAGGGCGAGAACTTGACGAACTTTATCCGTCGCAGCATCGAGCTGATCGAAAAATAGCCGTCGATCTGCTGCCGGAACGGCGGGGCGGGGCATTCGACCGAATGCCCCGCTCTCGTTGTTTTTATCTGCCCGCTCGGTGTTCGTCCGGGCGCTGCCGCTCGGGTGTTATTCGCTCCGTTACGGCCGTGTATCGGACGGGGTTCCGCTATCCTCGGGCCGTTATCCATGCGAAGGTGCGGCTGTCCGACAGGCGACGGACCGGGCGATCCCGTTGCCGGGGTATCCTCGGCGGAGGTCGATGTCTTTTCGCCGGATAAGAAATGGGGCGGTCTCGTACACTTCGTGCGGTCAAGGCTGCAAAAAAGCGAGCCGGATTCTCTCGAAAAAGAATCCGGCTCGCATCCGGCTGTACGGAATGCCGCTAACGCGACCGGCAGCGGATACGGATGGCATGCGCTGACCGCGCCGCAAGAAAGAATCCCGGTTCCGGTAGCGGCTTTTAATCCAGCGTGAAGGAGAAATGGTCGTAGGGTTCCGTGCGGAGCGATATGCCGACCGTCGAGGGAATGATGCCCAGCAGCGGAGAGAACGTGTGTACGGTGACCGTCCGCCCGTCGGGATGAAACTCGAGCACGCGCAGCCAGCCGTCGCCTCCGTTTCCTTCCCAGCCTCCTCCTTCGGCCTGGGCGTTGAACATCATCTGGTGCACGTTGCGTCCCGCGCGGTTCTTGTCAGTGCGGAAACCTACGTGTCCCCGGTGGCTCATGTCGTCCACGACATGGCCGCACAATACCATCGACGAGTTAGCCGAGGGCTCGATCAGTTCCCGCCACAGCGCGTCGCCGAGCGTGACGTCGGTCAGGGTGGGGTAATCGTTCTGCGAGATCAGGCTGTTGCCGAGCACTTCCGAGTTCATGTAGCCGTGAGTGAGCCAGATGACCCGGTGATCGCGGTACTCGGGACGCGCGACCAGTTCGCGGGCGGCCTCTACGATCGCGCGGCGCGGCTGAAATTCGAGCGATACGATCAGATAGTTCTCGCCCGTCGGCGCCTTGAACTCGTACCATGCGTTCTCGATCGTCTTGACGCCCGCCGCATTCTCGAACATGCCGGTCAGCAGCTCGGCGTACCGGCTGTCGCGGTTGGGCGGGAAATAGGAGTTCAGCTGGCTGTACCGGTTCTCGGAGCTTTTGTAGCCGTAATCGTGGTTGCCGGTGCACAGAATGTAGGGAATCGTGTCGTCGAGCATGCCGAACGAGCGCGAGACGGACTCCCACTGCTCGGTCGACGGCTGGTCGCCGGGCCAGCCGTCGCCTCCCGACACGGTCCGGAAATTCTCCTCGACCATGTCGCCCGTGCAGAGTACCAGACGGATATTCAGCCGCTTGACGTTATACCGGATCCAGCGCGTCATCACTTCCAGCAGCGGCTGGTTGTAGCCGTACTTGACATAGGATTGCGGGTCCGGTAGCAGCACCATGCTCCACGAGGCACTGTCCTCGAGCATCAGCGGTTCGACTTTCTGGGCCCGAGCCGTCAGGCACGGACCGCTCAGCAGGGCAAGAAGCAGGAGAATTCGGATAGGTTTCATTCGTATCGTGTTTTTAAGGTAATCGTTTCGGTTTTGTCATGGGTCGGGCCCTGCCGGTCTCTGTGCGGTTTTGTCGGGAAGCGGTATTCTTCCGTAGGAAAGAGGTACCCTCGCTGTCGGCCTGTCGGTCGCGGGGAGAGGATGTCTTCCCGGTGGACATTCGGCTCCGAGACCGTATCGGAACGCTTGCCGGAGCCTTGGGTGAGCAGGGTAGGGTCGGGCGACCGTCTGCCTGAGACAAGAGAAGCGCCGGATTTTTGCGATGCCGGCCGTTCATTTTGAGTCTGCACGGCGGTTCGCGGCTCCGCGGGAACTACCTGACTTCGATCGTATAGTTGTTATTGTAGCATACCAATGCCCATTCGCTGTTCTCGAACTTACGGCCGGGAGCTTTCTGCACGAAGCGGTAAGGGGTCTGCAACAGCGGTAGCTCGGCTTCGTTCAGATACCGTACGAAATCCGATCCGTGCAGCTTGACCGTCCCGACGAAAAGCTTCGTCACGTCGTATCCCCGGTATGCGTAAAGGCTCGGAATCGAGCCGAAGTCGGCGATGTAACGGCGGTCGAAGTTCAGAACTCGCTGATTGCCCCGGTCGGCGTGGTACGAGGTGACGTAACGCAGGTTCAGTTTGAAAAAGAGGTTTTTCTCGATGTTGCGGAACCGGGCCCAGCGCGACGAACCGACGACGCGGATCGAAGGGTTGAGGACGCTGCGCGCGATCAGACTGTTCTGGATCGAGCTGATATAAGCCAGAATGGCGTCGGTCGTCGTTTCGTCCGATGACAGCACGACGATCACGTTCTCCTTGTCGCCGCTCAAGACGTTTTCCAGCGCGCTTCCTCCCATGCCCTTGGTGTAGTGCAGCCGGTGGGCTGTTCCGGGCAGCAAAGGCAGTATTTCCTGTTGGAACTCCGTGTCGTTTTGGGCGGCCGATATGACGACCACGTTGTTCGTGTCCGAGAACAGTCCCCTGAGTTTGTCGTACTTCGATGCCGCATCGGGAGCCGCTTGGAACAGCAGCGAATGATCGGCGCTCTCGATCGCGCCGAGCGGAGATACGGCCGGGATGCCGTACCGGGCGGCGAAATCGGCTACCGGCGTGAAAGTCTCGTCGTAGACGGGGCCGACGATCAGGTCGGCCTCCCTGAGTTCGGGACGTTGCAGCAGGGTTTGCGTTTCGGTTACCGAACGGCCCGTGTCGAACAGGTCGAGCCGGGCGGATACGCCGTTGCCTTTCAGATCGCTCAGCGCGAGCAGAGCCCCTTGGTAGAATTCGAGAAACTGTCTGTTCGGAGTCCCGTCGGCCTGCAGCGGCAGCAGCATGGCGACGCGTACCGGCGCATTCGCATCGAATCGCTTGACCGGCAGGTTGCCCGCCGTGGCGTCCGGCAGGGGCGGCGTATCGGTCGGGAAGACCGGTCCCGTACCGGGAATGCCCGCATGCGGGTCGCTCTCGCTCGGATATCCGGACTGCGGAGCGACGGGTATGCGCAGGATGGAGCCTACCTTGAGCCCGTCCCGGAGGTTCGCCTCGTTGTACCGGACGATCGAGTCGACGGGCAGTCCGTATCGCTTGCCGAGCGAGTAGAGCGTTTCCCCGCGTGCGACCATGTGGTGCGTGAAACGATCCGAAACGCTGTTGAGCGCGTCCTTGTACGATTCGATCTGCTCCTTGATCTCGGCGTGGTCGCTCGACCCGACGCTCGATTTGCGGATGTTGATCTGCTGGCCGATCGACAGGTGCGTGGGGTCGAAGCCCTCGTTGTCTTCCATCAGCACATCGAGTCCCACGCCGTACCGCTTCGAGATGGAGTAGGCCGTCTCTCCCTGATTGACCGTATGTATCTCGAACAGTCGCTTTTTCTTCCGTTCCGAAAGGGGCTTCTGAGGCTCCTGCCGCACGACAGGAATCTTGAGTACCTGTCCCGTTTTCAGGCCTTCGGCCGTGTGCGGGTTGTTGCGGCGGATCGCTTGCTCGTCCGTGCCGTAGGCTTTACCGAGCGAGTAGAGCGTTTCCCCGGGCTCGACCGTGTGCACGTAGTAGCTTTCGCCTGCGATCGTGACCATGCTCTCCGACTTCCGGGTTTGCGCGCGGGCCCACGAAAAGCCCAATAAAATGCAAAGCAGCAACCAAGCTGTTTTTTTCATTTTCGGTTCTATTTTCTGCAAATATAGGAAAAAGTCACGATCGTTCGTCTTGCCGGGTGCGCGCCTTTCTTCGCACTTATCGAGCTGCGCCCGCCTGATGCCCGATGCGAATTTTGCGGGCGCTTGTTTTGCGGAAAGGCCTGTTTCCCGCGTTGCGGCCGTGCGCCCGGGAGAAATACCGTTTCCGGAGCGAGCCCGGCGGCATATCTGTCCTCTGTTCGGCAGAGTTATGACGCACCTTTCCCTAAGTCGTTCGAAGGACCGTTCTTTCCTGCCTCGCGGGATATGTCCTGCTTAGGCGAATCGGCGATCCGGTTATCTACTTGCCGTGTCTCCGGTTTCCCGGTATGAAACTCCCTCCGCCAGAGGAAATTTGGAATAAGGGGCCTGACCGGATGTACGGCTGTGTACCGACCGCGCCCGGCGGATAGAAAAACTCCGGCTGCGGGCGCGTTGGCATATGGAAGTATGGGATTGCCTTCGGTAGCGGAAGGTCTTACTCTTTGTTGTTGAGTTCGCGCAGGCGAATCGCGGTGATGACTTTTTTCGTGTAAAGAGGGAAGTCGCCGTTCATCATCCATGCATAGTAACTCGGTTCGGTTCGGAATACCTCGGCTACCGGGCGTCCCTTGTGCTTGCCGAAGCTGAACACTTCGACCCCTTTCTCGTCGAAGACGATTCTGCCCGCGTAGTCGGCGCACTTGCCGCGCGACGAGAATTCGGCCAGATAATCCACCTCGTTTTTCAGCTCGGGGTAACGGTCCAGCTGCGCGAGCAGCACTTCGTAGGTGGCCAGCGTGTCGGCTTCGGCCGAGTGGGCCTCGTCGAGCTCTTTCCCGCAATAGAATTTGTAAGCGGCCACGAGCGTGCGCTGCTCCATCTTGTGGAAGATATTCTGCACGTCGATGAAACGGCTTTTGTGCAGGTCTACGTCGAGTCCGGCACGCAGGAACTCTTCGACGAGTACCGGAATGTCGAATTTGTTCGAGTTGTAGCCTCCGAAGTCGCATCCTTCGATGTAAGCCCACAGCGATTTGGCGATCTCGCGGAAAGTGGGGCAGTCGGCGACATCCTTGTCGTAGATGTGGTGGACGGCCGAGGCGGCCTCCGGAATGTGCATCTGCGGGTTGATCCGGCGCGTCTTGACTTCCTTGCTGCCGTCGGGCATTACTTTGACGAGCGATATTTCGACGATGCGGTCTTTGCACGGATCGACGCCGGTGGTTTCCAGATCGAGAAAGACGATCGGATTTTTCAGGTTCAGTTTCATTCGTTTTTCTATTGCGGGTCGCCCCGTTGGATTCAGGCCGGAGACCGACGACACCCGGCCCGGTGCCGAAAGGCCGGGCCCGAAGCTTTGCCTTTTGCTGCCGGCTTTCCTGTTTCGTTCCGTTCGACGGCCCGGCACCGGAATTCGTCCGGTCCGGCGGTTACGGTCGGACGTGCAGTCGCGCCGGCGCTTTTCGGGAATCCTCGGCTACCGGGCGGAAGCCCCGGCA
>ENA-ORCN01000401-ORCN01000401.1-human-gut-metagenome-genome-assembly--contig:-NODE-401-length-37143-cov-33.234986_pt1 | contig 37143 bp, 32 predicted proteins | sample MGYA00242984_ERZ507984 | MGnify/ENA primary metagenome ERZ507984 (study PRJEB26167, sample SAMN06115395) | human gut metagenome | host: Homo sapiens | place: China:Hubei | collected 2016-05-19... | reverse complement strand
AACTGGATTTGAACCGGTGACACTTCGGGTATGAACCGAATGCTCTAGCCAACTGAGCTATACCGCCATATTTATTTTGTGCACTTGAACAGTGCTTTATTATTATAGCCAATCGACCGCGATTTGTCAACAATTATTTCGCAAAAATTCAAAAATTTCTGAAATATCTCCTTCTATGGCGTAAAAAAGACGCTGTAACAGAAAAAACGTTACAGCGTCTTGCGTAAATCATTCCCGATATTTCTCCATCATTTCCTTGAACAGCACAGCCGGAGAGGGCGGCGTGTAGGTAATGGCGTTGGCACCCGCCGCAATGGTGGCGGAAATGCTCTCGCCGGTCTTGCCGCCGCTGGCGATGATGGGCACATCCGGGAACTGCTCCCGGATCTTTGCCACCACCCGGGGCGTGTCGGTGCTGCAGGCCACATTCAGGATGGATGCCCCGGAATCAATGCGGCTCTGGATGTTGGTGTCCTCTTTTGTCACCGTGATGATGACCGGGATGTCCACCACCCGCGAGACCGCCAGCAGGTTCAGGTCAGAGATGGGGGAATTGAGCACCACGCCCATGGCACCCTGGCTCTCCACGTCGCGGGCAAGGTTCAGGGTGCGCACGCCATGGGTGGTGCCGCCGCCCACACCGCAGAACACCGGGATGTAGGATGCCTTGATGATGGCATCGCTGATGGCCTGCTGGGGCGTGAAAGGATAGACCGCGAACACCGCGTCCGCGTCGCAGTTGCGGATGATGGCAAGGTCGGTGGTGAATACAAAGCTTTTCAGTCGCCGCCCGTTGATAACGATGCCGCTGGCGGCATATACCTCCTGGGGCATTTTCAGGATGTTGTGGCGCAGGCGGCTCTCTACGTTGGGGGAAGTTTTCTTTTCAGCTGCCATGGGCAAGTCCTCCGTTTCTCAATTGTTTCAAATAGGAACTATATTATAGGAAAACAGGGGAGTTTATGCAAGAAACATCCTGTGAACAGTCTGCAAATAAAAATCGACCCTCTCCGTCCGTGCTTCACAGCGCCGGAGAGGGTCGTTCCTTTAATGTGTTCTAACGTATTCTAAAATATCCTCAGGTACGTCGGCCAGTGCATCGGCTCCGGCGGCAGTCAGCTCTGCGCGGCCCCGGAAGCCCCACAGCGCCCCCATGGCAGGCAGACCGGCATTGTGCCCGGTCAGGATATCTACGTCACTGTCGCCCACAAACAGGGTGCTGGCAGGGTCTGCGTGCAGGTCCTGCATCAGGCTGTAAACACCGGTGGGGTCGGGCTTGGTGGGCACGCCCGGGCGGCTGCCCCGCACCAGAACAAACCGACCTGCCCCGAAATAATGCTCGATGATCTTGCCGCACAGCGGGTCAGCCTTGTTGGAGAACACCGCGCACTGCACGCCTGCGGCGTTCAGCGCGTCAATGAGGGCAGCAATGCCCGGGTAAGGCGCGGTCTTGTCCTCCTTATGGGCATCGTACCGGGCGGTAAACTCCGCCAGCGTAGCGGCCAGCTGCTCCGGTGTGCGGGCATCGGCGGGCGAAAACCGCTCCACGAGCTTCGGGATGCCGTTGCCCACCATGTGCTTGAACTGCTCCACCGTAAACTCCGGCCACCCGTGCTGTGCGCACACCCAGTTGCCTGCATCAGCCAGGTCGTCGATGGTGTTCAGCAAAGTGCCGTCCAAATCAAATAATACTGTATGAATCATAACAATTTTACTTCCCCTAAAAACAATAACGTTATCTTTATGCCAAGGGCTCCCCTTATTGGGGGAGCTGTCGCCGATCGGCGGCTGAGAGGTTTAATTCGTTTCCATAAATCTGAAAAATTTCTCCGCATCCCGCAGCGGCACGCTCCTCACCTTGAGTTTTACCCAGCCGGGAAAGGTCAGGGTCAGGTTGGTGCGGCCCACACTGGCAGCCCAGGGGCTTTGTGCTGCGGTCAGGCAGACATCCGGGTGAAACACACAGATGCAGTGCAGGTAGAGCCCCTGCTGCCGCCGCAGGGTCATGCGGCCCTCCCGCAGCCAGAGGCCCTCCCGCCGGTAGCCGGCCGCGGCCCCGGCCAGCAGTGCCCCAAAGAAGAAGGTGGGGATGAGCAGGGTCACGGTCAGCTGGGGCAGCACTGTGGCCGAGACCAGAGTCAGCAGGAGGCAGAGGGCAAAGGGAATGCCTGCCGGTGCAAAAAAGATGAGACTGCGCTGCTCGGTGCGGGCCAGCAGGTCGGGCGGCATCCGGAACTCCGGCAGCAGCTCCCGGAACAATGCTTCCTCGCCGCTGCGGCAGACGAACAGCGGCAGCTCGGGGGAGCAGCCGCCCGCCGTTACAAAGACCGGCCAGCGCTTCATCAGCCGGGCGGCGGGGGAGATGCGGACATCTGCAAAGCTGATCTCGCCTGTCCGCACCCGGCACTCGAAGTGCTCCAGCCAGCCGCCCCGGCTGCCGATCTGGTCGGCCGTGTGCCAGACGGTGTAGTGCACGGTCTGGGCAAAGCTGCGCATCAGGCTGGCCCCCAGCAGAAAGCCAGCAGCCGCCAGCAGCCATGCCGCGCCTGCAGGGAGCCACCGCGCCGCGAATCGGGCCAGAAAGCTCACCTGGATCTGGGCAAAAACGGCAGGGTTCCAGTCCGGAACATCCCGGGTCTGGCGCACGGCCAGCACAAACAGGGCCAGCGTGGAGAGGCCGTTGGCCCCCAGAAAACCCAGCGCCGCCCGCTCCCCTCCGGCGGGCCGGTGCAGGGTAGGCTTTACCAGAGGCATCAGCTGGTCTGCCACCGCCTCGGCATCGGCTTTGGGCAGGCAGACCGAAAGGGTGTGCTTTTGCGCCGCGCCCACCGGGTAAAGGGTCAGGCGGCTTGCCCCGGCCATCCGGTAGAGCAGGGGCCGGTCGATGGTCAGTGCCGCCAGCATCTCGCCCCGCAGGGCACGATCCAGCCGGATGCCCAGCCGCCAGTGCAGATGAAAGACTCCGGTGTCGTCCAGGCTCCAGCTGCTCACATGCAGGATGCCCCAGCTCACGGCGCAGAGCAGAAGGAACAGCAGCGCATCCTGCCGCAGAGCCGTGTGCAGGGCTGTCCAGTTCCGCTCAAACAGCACCTGGACCAGCGGCAGCAGATAGACCACCAGCGTCTTGCGCAGAAACCGCAGAACGGTAAAGGGGTGCAGGCGGCGTTCGTTCATCGGATCTCCTCCGCAAGGGCATGGGTGAGGGCAGCGGCCTGCTCTGCCGGGACCGCCGGTAAAATAAGCCGCGTGCCCGGTGCCGTGATGACGACCACCGATACCCCTGCCAGCCGGAGCAGCGGCGTGCGCAGCCGGAACAGCCCTGTTACGGCCCTGCGGCGGACCGCCCGCCGCAGCGGGAAGACGATGCCGGAGTACACCGTCAGGGTCTCCGCGCCCAGCGCGGCGGCATAGCTGCAGGCGCGCTGGTACACCACCGCCACCAGTGCGGCCCAGAGCAGGCAGAACACCACCCCGGCGGGCAGGCTCTGCCAGAACACAAAGGGAGCCGCCAACAGGCCCGGGATGGCGGCCCAGCAGCAGAGCACAGCCCGGCCCCGGGGCGGGATGATGAGCGCCGTGCGGCGCAGCTCCCGCTCCGTCACTTGCTGTTCAGCTCCCAGGCATCGGTCAGCAGGTGCAGGGTATCGTCCTGCGTCAGCACCAGGATGCGGTCCCAGGGCAGCAGAACGGTGTTGCCGTGGGGGATGATGAACTCGGTGTCGCGGGTGATGCTGACCAGAATGGCATCACCGGGAATGGGCACATCCATGATGGCCTTGCCCGCAAACTTGAAGTTCTCGGGCAGCAGGATCTCGTTCAGGCTGGCTGTGCCGCCGCCCAGGCTGAGCAGCTGGCGGATGGTATCCGTCTCGATCTCCCGCTCCAGAATGTGGCTCAGGTTGTCGGTGCCGCAGACCACGGTGTCCACGCCTAAGGTGTGCAGCAGCTCCCGGTTCTTGGGGTTGGAGGCCCGGGCCACGGTGCGGTCCACGCCGAACTCCCGCTTGGCGATCTGGCAGGCCACGAGGTTGTCCTCGTCCGAGCCGGTCACGGCCACAAAGGCGTTGCAGCTGCCAACATCGGCGGTGCGCAGGGTGTCCACGCTGATGGAATCGCCGCAGATCACGGGGATGTCCAGCGAATCTGCCAGCATCCGGCACTGGGCCTCGATGGGTTCAATGATGACCACCGAATGGTGGTTCGTCAGCAGGCTCTGGGCCAGATACCGCCCAACACGCCCACCGCCTGCAATACAAACTTTCATATTGATACCTCGTATTACTTTGGGTAAAACTAATTTGGGATAAAACCTCTCCGTCAATGCTTCGTATTGCAGGAGAGGTTTTACTCCTCACTTCGCCAGCGAACGGAACACTGCCTGTTCTGTCAGGATGGTGGGGCAGATCGTGTCCAGCTCGTAGGTCTTGTGGTAGAGCACCTGCAAATGCGGGTCAGAGACGCGGCAGATGACCTTTTCGCGCCGGAAGATGTTCTTGGCGATCTGTGCAGCCATCAGGTTCACGGAGTCATCCTCGCTCACGGCGGCCACAGCGTCGCAGTTCTCCACGCCGCCCTGCTTGAGGATGTCGGGATCGGTGGGGTCGCCCACAAGGGCCGTGCCGCCAAAGGAATAATCATCAAAGCTGTCCAGCCGCTTGAGCTGCTCGGGGTCCTTTTCGATCAGGGAAATATCATGGCCGATGCGTTCCAGATCCCGCACCAGTGCCGCGCCCACCTGGTCGCAGCCGATCACCAGAATATTCATGGATGTCACCTCATTGTTCAAAATCTGTTTTTATCTGGCCCGGCATTCCGTGTCAGAAGGAAACACAGGGAAAAGCGTTGTGTCCAGTATAGCATATTTCCCGCGGCAGATAAATACAGAAAAAGCAGACAGTGCTCCTGTATTAAATTTGTGATTTTTCGTGCGCAGGCTCTCAGAATATGATATACTGGAAAGCGAACCCAATCTGAATGTGTGCAGAGCGCCTGTGCTGCTTTGCAGGGAGGAGAACCCATGTTTCTTGAAATACTGAAAGCCATCCTGATGGGCATTGTGGAGGGCATCACCGAGTGGCTGCCCATCTCGTCCACCGGTCACATGATCCTGGTGGAGCAGGTGGTCAAGTTCAACGCCAGCGAGGAGTTTATGTCCATGTTCCGCGTGGTCATCCAGCTGGGTGCCATTCTGGCCGTGGTGGTGCTGTTCTGGAATAAGCTCTGGCCCTTCGGCCTGCGCCATGGCCGTGTCTGCTCCAAACCTGCCGTCTGGCAGCTCTGGTTCAAGGTAGTGGCCGCCACCATCCCGGTGCTCATCATCAGCCCGCTGGACGACTGGTTTGAGGCCCGCTTCTACAATTACATCACGGTCGCCGCCATGCTGATCCTGTATGGTGTCCTCTTCATCCTTGTGGAGAACCGCCGCACCGCCCCGCATGTCAACCGGCTGGAACAGATCACCTACCGCGAAGCCTTCGTCGTTGGCGTGTGGCAGATGCTGGCCATCATCCCCGGCACCTCCCGCTCCGGTGCCACCATCGTGGGCGGCCTGCTGCTGGGTCTGTCCCGTGCCTGCGTGGCCGAGTTCACCTTCTTCCTCGCCATCCCCGTTATGGCGGGCGCGTCCCTGCTCAAGGTGGTCAAGTTCGTCCTCTCCGGCGCTGCGATGACCGGCACCGAGATCGCTGTCCTCGTTGTGGGCTGCGTGGTCGCCTTTGTGGTCAGCCTTGCCGCCATCCGCTTCCTGATGGATTACGTCAAGCGCCATAACTTCAAGTTCTTCGGCCTCTACCGCATCGTGCTGGGCCTGATCGTCTTGGCCGTGGCCGCCATCACCGCCATTGCGTAAATCGCCCCCGAACCCCCCAGCCGCCCGTCCGGGCGGCTTTTTTGCGTCCCGGGGCAATTGCACCGGCCCCGGCCTTGTGCTATACTGGAGCCATAAAGAGAGAACCCGGCGGCGGGAAAGTGCCGCGCCTGAAATTGTCAAAAACGGAGGAGATCCCTATGGAAGCATCGACTGTATATTACACCGACTTCCGGTGTCCTGTGGGCACCAGCCTGACCGAAAAGCTGCGCCGCCTGTGCATTGCGGCGGGCATCAAGAGCATTGATATGGACGGCAAGTTCGTGGCCATCAAGATGCACTTTGGTGAGCTGGGTAACCTGGCCTTCCTGCGCCCGAACTACGCCAAGGTAGTGGCAGACCTGTGCAAGGAGCAGGGGGGCCAGCCCTTCCTGACGGACTGCAACACGCTGTACCCGGGCAGCCGTAAGAACGCGCTGGAGCACCTGAGCTGCGCGCAGGAAAACGGCTTCTGGCCCATGACCACCGGCTGCCAGATCATCATTGGCGATGGCCTGCGCGGCACCGATGAGCTTGAGGTGCCCGTGCCCAACGGCGAATACTGCAAGACCGCCAAGATCGGCCGCGCCATTATGGATGCCGACATCTTCATCAGCCTGACCCACTTCAAGGGCCACGAAGCAACCGGCTTCGGCGGAGCCATCAAGAACATTGGTATGGGCTGCGGTTCCCGCGCGGGCAAGATGGAGCAGCACTCCTCCGGTAAGCCCGCCGTGCAGGAGGAGCTCTGCCGCGGCTGCCACCGCTGCGCCAAGGAGTGCGGCTCCGATGCCATCCGCTACAATGAGAACAATAAGGCGGTCATTGATTACGAAAAGTGCAAGGGCTGCGGCCGCTGTATCGGTGCCTGCAACTTCGATGCCATCTATTCCATCGACAGCAGCGCCAACGAGGAGCTGGACCGCAAGATGGCAGAGTACGCCGCCGCCGTCTGTGCAGACCGCCCCTGCTTCCACATCAGCTTGGTGCAGGATATCAGCCCCAACTGTGACTGCCACGGCGAGAACGATGCCCCCATCCTGCCGGATATCGGCATGTTCGCCTCCTTTGACCCCGTGGCGCTGGATCAGGCCTGTGCCGATGCCTGCCTGAACGCACAGCCCCTGCCCAACAGTCAGCTGGGCCAGAACCTTGCAAAGCCCGGCTGGAACTGCCACCACGACAACTTCAAGGATTCCAACCCCAATGTCGAGTGGAAGGCAACGCTGGAGCAGGCCGAAAAGATCGGCATGGGCACCCGCCAGTACACCCTGAAGAAGATCTGAACATAAAAATAAGCCCGACAACGTCGGGCTTATTTTTATGTCTCTTGCATTCAGGGGCAGACGAAACGATCAATACTCGCTGGAAGCCGGAACCAGTACGTCAATGACATCGGCCAGGGCCTTCCAGTTTTCCTCGGAACAGCCGGGCAGCTCTTTGGCATCCAGACCGGCATCCTCAATGCGGCCGGTCATGCTGTCCTTGTCGGTCAGCAGGGTCTCGGCATCGGCCTTGATGAGCGGCCAGGCATCGGCAAAGCTCTGCTGGTCATCGGCGCTCAGGCTGTCGAACCACTGGGTATAGGCATCTTTGATGTCGCTGACCGGCTGGATGCTCATGTTGCAGCCATCGGCCCATTTCAGCAGGGAAGCCGCCGCGATGACGGATTTCAGCGAGCAGCCGGACACGCCGGGGCCCCAGCCGAGGCAGGGGGCAAAGGCATCGTCCGGGTCAGAGAGGGAGAACAGGGAGTTCTCGCCTGCGTCCAGCGGGCCCACCTTGCCAGTGTCGGCGGTTACGGTGGAAGAGGGGATGCTCTCGCTTGCAGAAGCGGAAGAGCTGGAAGCGGCAGTGCTGCCGGAAGAGGTGCTGCAGCCTGCCAGCACGCCGCACAGCAGGGCGGCGCAGACCAGCAGGGAAAGAATACGCTTGCGAATCATAGGAAAGCCTCCTTTTATCGTGTTCCGGCCCATCTGCCGGAGAAACTGCTCTGGTACATTTCTAGTATACTGTTCTGCCGGGCTGTTGTCAATCGGCGTGCGCAGGACGATTTTTCACCCCGGCTGTGCAAACTATACAAACTTTTGTCCTTTTTTTCTCAGTCGGGCGGGATTGACATTTTTTGCGCTGGCGCGTATAATCCGGCCATGGTCAAACTGGGAGAAATGAGTGAAGAACCGGAAAAAGGGGGAGAAACGGATGCAGAAATTTCTGCGGCGGCTGGAACGCTTTTCACAGTCGCTGCTGTCGCCGCTGTCTTATCTTTCGGCGGCGGGCCTGCTGCTGGTGCTGGGGGCGCTGCTCACCAGCAAGCCCTTGTGTCAGGCGCTGCCGGTGCTGCAGTGGGCTCCACTGCAGCTGGTGGGTCAGCTGCTTTACAACGGGATGATGGTGCTCATCAACAACCTCAGCGTCATTCTCTGCGTGGGGGTGGCTGCCGTGCGCGCCAAAACCGAAAAGCAGGATGCCGCCCTGCTGGCGCTGATGGCTTACCTTGTGTTCCTCACAGCCAACCACACCGCGCTGGAAGCGCTGGGACTGCTTGCCCAGCCCAACGGGATGACCGGCCTTGCGGGCACGGGCCAGACCACCATTCTGGGCATTCAGGTGGTGGACACCGGCGTGGCAAGCGGCATCGTGCTGGGCTTTGCGGCGGCGTGGCTTTTCAACCGCACCTGCGAAAAGCAGTTTTATGGCATGATCACCCAGCTCTATTCGGGCCTGCGGTGGTCGTTTTTGTGGCTGTCGGCGCTGGCGGTGGCACTGGGGCTGGGGTTCTGCTTTGTCTGCCCGCCGCTGCAGCGGGCGGTCAGCGCCCTCACGGGCTGGATCGCGGCTTCAGGGAACGCGGGTGTGTTCCTTTACGGCTTTCTGGAACGGCTGCTCATCCCCGCCGGCCTGCATCACCTCATCTATATGCCCTTCCAGTTCTCCTCGCTGGGCGGCAGCCTGACCGTAGGCTCTGTGACCTACACAGGCGCTTACGCCGTCTGCATGACCGAGTACACCATGGGTCTGCCCCTCTCGGACGGCATCGTCTGGATGTACACCGGCTTCACCAAGACCTTTGGCTATCTGGGCATTGCGGCGGCCTTCATCTTCACGGCCCGCAGGGAGAATCGTGCCCGTACCGCCGCCGCTATGATCCCGCTGGCGGTCACGGCCTCGGTGGCCCCCATCACCGAACCCATTGATTTTCTGTTCTGCTTCGTTTCGCCCCTGCTCTGGGTGGCCCATGCGGTCATTACGGGCGGCTTTATGGTGCTGCTCCATGTCCTGCATGTCCGGGCTTTTACCTCCAACCTGCTGGGGTCGCTGGTGTTCAACCTGAGCGCCGGGGAGCAGCTGCAGAACCTGCCGCTGCTCTATCTGCTGGGCCTTGCGGAGATCCTGACCTACTTTGCCGTGTTCAGCATCCTCATCAAAGCAAAGGATCTGCCCACCCCGGGCCGGGAAGCAGCCCCTTCCACAGACCAGTCCCCGTACGCCGACCCGCAGGAGGTGTGCCGGTTCATCGCCGCGCTGGGTGGGCCGGAGAACATCGCCCAGCTGGGAAACTGCTTCACCCGCCTCCGGCTCACGGTGCGGGATGCCTCGCTGCTGGATATGGGGGCTCTGCTCTCCCTGCCCCATAAAGGTCTTGTGGTGCAGGGCACCCGGGTCCAGCTGGTCTGCGGCCTGCACGCCGCCCAGCTCCGCCATGCGCTTGAACAGCAGCTTGCCGAGATGGCCCCGGTGTGATTGCATTTTGAGAAGAGAAACGGTATAATTGTGGCGAAACCTCTCAGTCGCCTGCGGCGACAGCTCCTCTAACAGGGGAGCCAAGAAAGGCCCCTGCCTCTCCTATTAGGCAACAACAACCGCCGCCAGTGGCGGATGAAGGGAGTTGTTGTTGGGGCAGCGGCCAACAAGGCACAAGTGCAATACTTTGCACGAAGTGAATGTTGGGAGCCGCAACCAGGACAAGTGGCATTGCGAAGCAATGACGGAGAGGTTTAGCAGCGGATAACCTGAAAATAAAGGAGAACATAAAATGCAGAATAACACCTTTTCCGTCGAAGGTCTCTTCGATTTCCTGAACGCCGGTGTCAGCGCCTTCCACTCCACGGCTGCGGCTGTGAAGCTCCTGGAAGAGAACGGCTACCAGAACTGCCCCGAGAGCGCAGCCTGGGAGCTGGTGCCCGGCGGCAGATATTACACCACCCGCAACGGCTCTGCCGTGCTGGCATGGCGGATGCCCAAGGGTGAGCTGACCGGCTGGCATGTCACCGCCAGCCACAGCGATTCTCCCACCTGGCGCATCAAGCAGCTGGACGGCGGCAAGGACACGGTCTTTGCCAAGGCGGAGACCGAGGGCTACGGCGGCATGATCATGCCCACCTGGCTGGACCGTCCCCTGAGCGTGGCGGGCCGCATTCTGGTCCGCACGGAGAACGGCATCCGGAGCCTGCTGGTCCACCCCGACCGGGCGCTGGCTGTCATCCCCAACCTCTGCATCCACTTCAACCATGACCTGAACAACGGCATGAAGTACAACCCTCAGGTGGATCTGCAGCCCATCTTTGGTGAGGCAGGCTCCACCCTGCGGGACGCTCTGGCTGAGGAAGCCGGGGTCAAGGCTGAGGACATCGTGGATGCTGACCTGGTGCTCTGCACCCGTGAAAAGGCCGAGCGTGTGGGCCTGAAGGGCGAATACTTCATGTCCGGCCGCATCGATGACCTGGAATGCGCCTACACCACTCTGTGGGGCTTCCTGCAGGGCCGCGGCGAGGAGGAAGGCCGGGGTGATATGTGGGTCATGTTCGACAACGAGGAGGTGGGCTCCTCCAGTCGGCAGGGCGCACAGGGCACCCTGATGGCCAACGTGCTGGCCCGCATTGAGGAAAAGCTGGGGATCACCCGGGAGCAGAGCATCCGTGCCTGCACCAACAGCCTGCTGCTGAGCGCCGACAATGGCCACGCCACCCACCCCAACCACCCCGAAAAGAGCGATCCCGCCAATGTGGCAGTCATGGGCGGCGGTGTGCTGCTGAAGTACAATGCCCGCCAGACCTACACCACCAGCGGCTTTACCGGCGCTGCCTTTGCCGAGATCTGCAAAAAAGCCGGTGTGCCGGTGCAGGTGGCCGCAAACCGCGCGGATGTTCCCGGCGGCTCCACGCTGGGCAACCTGCTGGGCCACCAGATCCTGATCCCCATGGTGGATATCGGTCTGGCACAGCTGGCCATGCATTCCGCAATGGAGACCGCCAGCTGCAAGGATGCCGAGTACATGGCAAAGGCCGTGGCCGAGTTCTATAACACGCCCATCTCCCAGCCCGTGGATGGCGAGTGGAAGCTGGGCCTGTGAGCGCTGTGACCGGGCGCTTTGCCCCCAGCCCCAGCGGGCGGCTGCATCTGGGCAATCTGGCCTGCAGCCTGCTGGCCTGGCTCAGCGCCAGAAGTCAGGGCGGGCGCATCGTTCTGCGCATTGAGGATCTGGATGCCGAGCGCTGCCCCCGCAAATATGCCGACGCACTGGAAGAGGACCTGCGCTGGCTGGGCCTTGTCTGGGACGAGGGCGGCAGCAGCGGCGGCCCCAACGGCCCCTATTACCAGAGCGAGTGCGCCGCCATCTACACCGAGAGCTATAACAAACTGGAAGCACAGGGCCTTGTGTACCCCTGCTTCTGCTCCCGTGCCCAGCTCCATGCCGCCAGCGCACCCCACACCTCCGACGGCAATGTGATCTATCCCGGCACCTGCCGGGGGCTGACGGCGGAGCAGATCGCCGAGAAGCGCAAAAAGAAAGCCCCGGCCTATCGTCTCATGGTGCCCGATGAGGACATCACCTTCACCGATGGCTGTATGGGCTCCCACACCGAGAACCTGCTCCGTGACTGCGGGGATTTCTACCTCCGCCGCGCCGATGGCGTGTTTGCCTACCAGCTGGCTGTGGTGGTGGACGATGCCCGCATGGGCGTGACGGAGGTGGTGCGGGGCGCGGACCTGCTCTCTTCCACCGCCCGGCAGCTTTATCTTTACCGTCTGCTGGGTCTGAAAGCGCCGCAGTTCGCCCACTGTCCGCTCCTGCTGGCCCCGGATGGCCGCCGCCTGTCCAAACGGGACGGTGACCAGAGCTTGGAAAATCTCCGGGCAAAATATACGGCGCAGGAGATCGTGGGCAGGCTTGCCTTTGCCTATGGTCTCCAACCTGAACCGGCTCCCCGCACCCCGGAAAGCCTCATTGCAGACTTTTCCTGGGACAAGGTGCCAAAGCAGGACATCTGCCTGCCGGAAAATCTGTTTTAAGCGAACCCGCGATCTTTGCCATGCCCGTGCAAAGATCGTGGGTTTTTCTTTACAAAAAAACAACTTATGGTAAAATATAACTAGAGATTTTGCCGAAACAGAAAGGAGCCTGTTATGCGTAAAATATTAAAAGCGTCGAGTTTGTTGATCTGTGCAATGCTTTTGCTCAGCGCATGTGCAAGCTCTTTGAATCTGAGACCGGGACCTTTCCGTTCGGAAATGCAGGATGTTTTCGTTCAGCAGACGACACTTGCGGTTCCGGCCAGTCACGCCGAGCATGGGGAGGATTATGTCATTGAGTGGCAGGACCCTGTGATGGAAAAGCACGTCCGGAAATGGCTTGACCGCCCGAAGGGGGATATCTATCACAGCGATGTCTGGGATTATCAGCGAGTCACGATAAATTCCGGAACCGGTGTGAAAGATCTCCTCGTCAAAGATGCACCGGACGGGGAAGATATTGGGGGAACCGTTAATGGCAATGATCAGCTGGAAGCCTGTGCGGTCAGGGTAGAGGGAACGTATGATCCGGTGACCTCTCTGGCAGACCTGCGGCATTTTGACAGCTTGCAGGTATTGTCGGTCAATAATAGAAGGGGAGCCCCACCCATTACAGATCTGACAGGTCTGGAGGAATGCAAAAATCTGATGCTTTTGAGTGTGCCCAGTGTGGAGAGCAGCGCATTCCCGACCTTTGCAAAGCTGGATTCCGTGGTAGAGCTGAAGTATGGCAGTGACGGGATCCGGGCGGATTCCAATGTCTCCGACCTTTCGGCGCTGGCGCAGATGAAGTCGCTGAAGATGCTGTGGATCACCGGCAGTGAGGTCGATCTGACCCAGCTGGCCGAAGCTGACTTGCGGGTCCTGAGACTGGACGTGACCCGGATCGGTTCGCTGGAACCGCTGAAGCAGATGGAAAATCTGAGCTTTCTGCAGCTGTGCCAAGGGCCGGAGATCGACAGCTTTGCCCCGCTGGCGGAGAGCAGTGTGCAGTATCTGAGTATGTCTCTCTCTCAGGGTGCACAGGAAGCCTACAAGGACATGGATTATGCTCCCCTGACCCGGATGCCGCAGCTGATCTGGCTGGATCTGACCAACAACATCACGTTTGATACGGAAACCTGCAAAAAACTGCTGGCAAACGATACGGCCCTGAAATATCTGAAAATTTCCTATACATCAGCGGCCAAAGATGCCGAGGAGCTGGATACAGCGCACCTGAAAGAGTTCACTGCCCCAGCTCCGTAATACCCCAAAATGCAAAAACACCCATGCCAGCGCCGGCATGGGTGTTTTTCAATGCAGATTCAGAGCCGCTGGGGGACCCGGCTCTCACTGTGTTCCAGTGCGGTCATGGCTGTATCCAGAACCATGGCCAGCAGGATGCCCAGCAATACATCAATGCAGCTGTGCTGCTTGAGCAGGACCGTGGACGCAATGATGGAAACGCAGAGCACGGCGGAAGCGGGCCGCATCCAGCGGCGGCCGGGCTCTTCAAAAATGTGGCTGCGGTAATAGGCCATCATCAGGGTGACGGAGTTGAACACATGGATGGAGGGGCAGACATTGAGGGGCGTGTCGGTGGCATAGAGCATCCGCACGGCCTGAGCAAAGAGGTCGCTGCCGTACACCCGGTAGGGCCGCAGGTCAAGCCCGGTGGGCAGGATGACATAGCAGGCCAGCGCAATGGTCATGCCCGCAAACAGGGGCAGGCAGAGCCGCCAGAAATCGGCCCGGGGCGCTTTCCACAGCAGGTAGAACAGGGTGAACGGGATCCACAAAAACCACGCAAAGTAGGGCACGATGGCATATTTGCAAAAGGGGATCAGGTCATCCAGATGGCAGTGCACCAGAACATCGGGCACGGCAATATGGACTTCGAGCCAATGGAACGCCGAAAGGTAAAACAGGAGATAAAACGCCATGAACGAAACGGGATGGCGGGAAAACCAGTTGCGCATGGAACACACTTCCTTTTCTGGAATGGGGGCCGCAGCCCCGCCTAAAGTTCTTTGCAGCGTATGATTATACCGCGCAAAGACGAAGAAAACAAGACAAAAAGCTGACAAAATCGTGAACACATCCGCGCGGAATTTGGTATGCTTTGGGGAAGCGGATGCAGGAGAGAAGCTTTTGCCTATTGATACGAGACAGGATGCGGGTTTCCTGCACAAAAAAGGCCCTCCCCGCCAAAACTGCAATGGCGGAGAGGGCCGGATATACGGAAACTCAGATCACCTTTTGTTCCATCCACCTGCCGCGGACAAAGCGGACGCAGAAGAACAGCGAGCGCATGGCCCAATCCAGGAACATGCCCATCCAGATGAACAGCAGGCCGCAGTGGAACTTGAGCACCATCAGGTAGCAGAAGGCCACCCGGAACACCCACATGGAGATGACGCTGACCGTCATGGTAAAGGCGGCGTCTCCGGCGGCGCGCAGGATGTTGGGCAGGGTGAAGCTGGAGGGCCACAGGATCAGCGATACAGCGTTGAACCAGACCATCAGCTCCAGTGCCATGCCGTAGGCATCCGGCGAGAGGTTGAACCAGGAGAGCGCCAGCTTGTTCAGGAAGAACAGGCCGGAAAGATTCATCACCCAGTCCCCGGCGTAGGCGGTCAGGAGCAGCAGGCGGGAATAGCGCTTGGCCTGCACCTTTTCCCCGGCACCCAGACACTGGCCCACAACGGTCAGCGCGCCGATGCCCACAGCGGAGGCGGGCACGTTCAGGAAGCTGGAGATGTTGCCCGCCACGGCGTTTGCGGCAATGGCGGCGGTGCCCAGCGTGCTGGTCAGGCTGGAGACCGACAGCTTGCCGATCTGGAACATGCCGTTCTCAATGCCGGCGGGAATGCCGACTTTCAGGATGCGCCTGATGAGGTCGAGGTCAGGCTTCAGGTCGGTGAGGTGGTCGATGCGCAGCGCACAGTCCGGCTTCTGCAGCAGGAACATCACGGTGAAGCAGGCGATCATCCGGCTCACGAGGCTGGCGGTGGCCGCACCCATCACGCCCATGCCGAACCCGTAGATCAGGATGGCGTTGCCGCCAATGTTCATCACGTTCATCACCAGGCTGGAAAGCATACTGATCTTGCTGTTGCCCTGGGCGCGGAACAGAGCCGCACCGGCGTTGTACACGCCAATAAAGGGATAGCTCAGGGCCGAGAGCAGGAAATAGGTCTCAGCGTAGCGCATCACATCCGCGTCAATGGAGCCGAAGATGCCCCGCAGGATGGCGTGCCGTCCCACCGCCACGATGACGGCGGTGACCACGCTGAGCGAGATCATAATGAACATGATCTGTGCGGCGCTGGCCTTGGCCCGTTTGGGCTCCCGGTGGCCGATGTACTGGCTGGCGACCACCGCGCCGCCGGTGGCCAGTGCGCTGAGCAGCTGGATCATCAGCACATTGAAGGAGTCCACCAGGCTCACGCCCGAAACGGCGGCTTCGCCCACCGAGGAGACCATCAGGGTGTCCGCCAGACCGATGGAGATGCTGAGGGCCTGCTCTGCCACCAGCGGCAGGAAAAGTGAGATGAGCTGTTGACGGTTGAACAGCGGTCTTGATGTGGTCGATGCGTCTGTCATGGTGTCCTCCCTTGGCGCGTGGATTCAAACACACCCATGATAGCGCGGAATGACGTGAAAATCAAGATGTTGTATCCAACAAATCAAAAAATCAGGCAAACTCTTTGCTGGGGGTCAGGCTGGTGCCGTAATAAACAATGTAGTCGTAGGGAATCTGGGGGTTGTATGCGGCCAGATCGCCGTACTTGGCCAGAATGTCGTTCCGCAGGTTCTCCGGGGTGTAGGGCTGCCCGGCGGAAAGGGTGTCGGCGCAGACAGCGTTCCACATGCTCTCGGTAAAGGCGGCGCAGTTGAAGTAGGCCGACCAGTGGTCAGATTTGGCAAGGTTGCGGTTGACCACGTCCAGCTGGCCCTGATCCAGTGAGGTCTGGACAGCATAGATGTTCTGGTAGTAAGAATCGGCCAGATAGCGCTTGTAGTAGCCCTCCAGATTGTACCAGATGCCGGTGTGCTCCCAGCGGTTGCCGCGGGGGCTGAAGGTCATCTCGGTGTCGGGCGCGATCCGCAGGCCGCCCACCTCGATGTCGTGGTCCGAAACGTTCCGCACCGAGAGGAAGGAGTGGCCGCTGGAATTGATGGAGGCATCGCCCCGGTCCTCGGCCCGGGCGTAGATGCGCAGCAGGGCCACGACACTCTCGGCGGGTTCTGCACCGTAGGCCTGCACGGCAGATCTATGGTCGGCCTGTTCAAAATCGTAGGGGCCGCCGGTGCTGGTGGTAAAGCCGACGATGTTGCGGATCTGATCCTCAAGGGGGCTTACATCGGTGATAACACGTTGGTCCTGGGGGGCGGGCGTTGCGGCGGGAGCCTCGGCCAGCGCGGCGGTGCTGCCGGACACGCACAGGGCCAGTGTCAGGCAGAGGGAAAGGGCGCGGAACAGCTTTTTCATGGGGGAACCTCCAAAGAGAAAAAATTCAGGTCAAGGATAGACGATTTTTGGGACGCTGTCAAGAAAAAGATGTCTGCCGCCTTTACCCCCGGTGCTGGATGTGTTAAAATGTAGCTGGCAGCCGTGCCCGGTGTTTTGGGGCATGGGACCGATCGGAAGGTAAATGAATCTGACCCAGAGAGGGGAACAGCCTATGCCAAAAGAAGCACACAAGGTCGTGGTCATCGGGCACCGCAACCCCGATACCGATTCCATCTGCTCCGCCATTGCTTATGCGGAGCTCAAAAACCGCACCAGCACGCTGGTCTGTGAGCCGCGCCGTGCCGGTAAAATGAATCAGGAGACCGAGTTCGTCCTGAAAAAGTTCGGTGTCACGCCGCCCCGGATGTGCACCGACGTGAACCCCAAGATCCGGGACGTGGATTACCGCGAGATGCCGGGCATCCCGGGCTCCACCAGCCTGCGCCGCGCGTGGAAGATCATGCGCGACCAGCAGATCGACACCCTGTCCATCACCAGCGCGGACAACGAGCTGGAGGGCATCATCACGGTGAAGGATCTTGCCACCGCCAACATGGACGTGTTCGATACCGCAGTGCTGGCCAAGAGCCGTACCTCTTATAAGAACATCCTTGAAACGCTGAACGGCACCATGGTGGTGGGCAATGCCGACGCGGTCTGCACCACCGGCCACATCAAGATCGGCACCGCTACCCCCGAGATGCTGGAAAGCAGCGTGGAAAAGGGGGATATCGTCATTCTGAGCAACCGGTACGAAAGCCAGCTCTGCGCCATTGAAAAGGAAGCCTCCCTGCTCATCATCTGCAATGGGGCCAAGGTGGGCCGCACCATCCAGCGCATTGCCGATGAGACCGGCGTAGCCATTATGACCACCCCCGAGGATACCTATGCGGCGGGCAAGCTCATCAGCCAGTGCGCGCCCATTTCCTATTATATGACCCGGGACAACATCCTCAAATTCACCCTCGTCACCCCCGTGGCCGATGTGCTGCGGGTGATGGCAAAGGTGCGCCACCGCTATTTCCCCATCCTCGATGAGGACGGCAAATACTGCGGCATGGTCAGCCGCCGCAACGTCATTGCCCTGCGCAAGCGGCGCATCATTCTGGTGGACCACAACGAGGCCACCCAGGCCGTGGAGGGCTTTGATCAGGCCGAGATCCTGGAGATCATCGACCACCACCGCATCGGCAGTCTGGAGACCAGCGGCCCGGTCTACTTCCGCAACCAGCCCGTGGGCTGCACCGCCACCATCATCACCCAGATGTACGATGAAAACAGTGTGGACATCCCGCCCCAGATCGCGGGCCTGCTGCTGGCGGCTATCCTTTCGGATACGCTGGCCTTCCGCAGCCCCACCTGCACCCCCGTGGATGAAAACGCCGCCAAGCGTCTGGCCAAGATCGCAGGCGTGGACATTGAAGAGTTTTCCACCGAAATGTTCGAGGCCGGTGAAAAACTGGACGGCAAGACCCCCGAAGAGGTCTTTTTGCAGGACTTCAAGGTGTTCATGTGCGGCGATATCCGCTTTGGCGTGGCACAGGGCAGCTACATGACCCGCAAGAATCTGCAGGCCGCCCAGGCGCTGCTCCAGCCCTATCTGGAGGAGGCCCGCAACAAGCAGAACGTGGAGGACCTCTACATGCTGCTGACCGATGTGCCCAAGGAGGAGAGCGTGGTCATCTGCACCGGCCGCTACGCCGCCGAGGTGTTGAGCAACGGTTTTGAGAGCCGGCCCGCCGCCGACGGCAGCTGGACGCTGCCCGGCGTGGTCAGCCGCAAAAAGCAGTTCATCCCCGCCATGATGAGCGCCTATCAGGAGCTGTAACCCCCGATATAAAACACGAAGCCCCCGGAACCCTGCATGTTCCGGGGGCTGTTGTGTTTTGTAAGGGAGCGTTAGGCTGCGACTTTTAAGGGAGAGTTATCAGTCCAGATGGTGCCATCCAAAAGCTTTGTTACGGCCAGTGTGCCGTTCACGCTGACCCGCGCGGGGTCCAGCGCATAGAAATCGCTCTCCCGCAGGTTTTCGGGGTCTGCCGTGGGGGAGATGCCCACCACGCACACCCAGTGTCCGTAGGTGCTGCTGGTGGCGATGTGGGGGTAATTGACCTCTTTCCAGCCGGAGCCGGAGAGATGGTATTCATAGCTCGTCACGCGGTTGGTGTGCTTGGACACGCCGCTGACAGCGGTGTTTTTCAGATGTACGATGACGGGCCGCCCGGCCTGCAGCTCTTCATACAGGCGGGAAAGGCAGTCGGAAAGGGAGCCGCTGTAAGTGTAGTACCCGGCGGCAGACCATACCGCACCGTTCGACCACATCCCGCTGCCCGAGCAGGGCTTGCCATCCAGAATGGTGCGGGCGTAGCGCAGGGCGTACCAGCTGCACCGGCCCGAGGTCTGGTTGCCGATGGAGACGATCTGCTGGCTGTCGAAGGACAGCAGCGTGATGCCATTCACATTCTGCAATTGTGCCGCCGCAGCCTTTGGCGCGGCCAGAAAGCTCAGGCACAGCAGAACTGCTGCCATGAAAACGCGCACCGGAGCGCGCAGGGAACCATGCTGCATGGGGCAAACTCCTTTTCCTTGTTCAGGAACGGCACCCGGCGGTTCCCATTGCCTTAAGTTTAGCACCAAATCGTGGTAGAATTGTGTAAACGCCGGAAATATTTTCCGGTTTTTGCCCCGGGCGCGGCAAAGGATCTTTGCGAAGATTCGTTCTGGAAAAAACAACAAAAGCAGGAGAAAATGTTTGGTGAAGCTGGCAATTGACAAAAGCGACAGTCGTTGGATAAAATAAAGTCAGAAGGGGCCCTGCTTCAAAATGGAAAGGCACCCTGCATATTATGAAAAACACAACAAAACGACTGGAGGTCCCGACATGAAAATGCTGAAAAAACTGGCCGCTTTGATTCTGGCGGCGACCATGGTACTTGTTCTGTTCACCGCCTGCGGCGGTGATACCCCATCGACCCCTGAGGCTCAGGCGGAAGCTCAGATGATGAGCACGATCAATGCAAATCTTGGTTCGAAAGTACAGCTGTGCAATGACACCGAGCTCAAACAGGAAGCTGAAAAGTTCCTGGATTCGAAAGTGAACATCGATACTGGTTTTTGGAATGTAGGCTCTAGAATAGAGGTCAATCGTGATAATGGTATTTATACGGCCAAGGTCGTGGTCAAGAATGAGTATAACGGTAAACTGTTGGAAGAGTTCTTTAAACGGATAAACAATGATAATAAAGATGTGAACATCAACGCAGCTGGCAAGTGGACTAAGGTTGGTGTAGCCGCAAAGACAATCAAGGGCAATATGTACATTTCTATCGTTGTTCAGGTTAACCCCAACGCATAAGGATACAGTAATACACTCCCCGGAGCGTGGCTGAAAGGCCGCCCTCCGGGGCTTTTTGTATTTGTAGCAAAATCCTTCTGATTGTGGTACAATAAAAGATAGATTTTGTCGAAAGAAAGGAACCTTTGGATGCAGCTGTTTGAACTGGTCAGCCCGCGGCTGTTCCGCCCGCTGGCGGGGCCCAACCGGGCGTTTTATGCGGAGCTGCTGCTCCTGCTGTGGGAGGAGTGCCGCCATACGGCGGATTACTCCATCTCCCGGGCAGAAGCGGTGAGCCGGGCCGAGGATTACTTTGCGGCGCTGGCAAAGCCGCTGGCACTGGATGCCGATGACGCGGGCGACGAAGCCGAACAGCCCACCCGGGATCCCCATACCCTTGCGCTGGGCTTTCTGCTCCGCCTGCGCCGCACCGGCTGGCTGGAAGAGCAGCCCGGCAGCTATGAGGAAGAGCCTGCCCTTGCCTTTGTGCCCGAGGTGGCCCCTCTGCTGGAAGCGCTGGAAGAGATCCTGAACCCGCGTGTTGTCACCTATACCGGCAAGCTGTACAAAGCATGGCAGCTGCTGCAGAACATCGGGGAGGAAAAGAGCCCCTATGAGAATGTTCTGCGGGAGGTGGCCTCCGATCTGGAAGCACTGAACAAGTCCCTGCGGGCGCTGAACGCATCAATCGGGCATTATATCGACCGGCTTACCCGCAACCGCACCCCGCAGGAGGTGCTGGAGCTCTTCGACCAGTACGAGGAAAAGGTGGTGGCCGCCGCTTACCACCGCTTCAAGACCAGCGATAACCTGTTCAATTACCGCGCTTATCTGGAAGAGGAGCTGGATGACTGCGAGGCAGAACACCTGCCCCGGCTGGCGCTGGATTACGCCCGGGTGGAGCGCTGTGCCCCCGGCGAGGCCGCCCCTGCCGTGCGTGCCCTCATCCAGAAACTGCGGGATTCGCTGGAAGAGATGAGCACCCTGATGCGCCAGATCGACCAGAGCCACATCCGCTACCGCAAGCGGGCCGTGCAGCGGGCTCAGTTCCTGCTGCTGAGTGACCGCTCCTCACAGGGCAGTGTCACCGCCCTGCTCCGCCGCTATGCCGAGGAGATCAAAACGCCCGACCAGCTGTTCGCGCCGGATGACGGCCCGGTGGCAAAGCGCCTGCACCTCTATCCGGCGGCGGTGTTCGGGGCAAAGCCCCTCTACCCGCCCGCCGCGCCCCGCAGCGAAACGCCGCTGGCCCCGGTGCGGCAGGCCGGGCTGGATGCGGAGCAGCTGCGCAAAGAACAGCAGCTGCTGCTGGATTACGCCCGGATGGCCGTGACTGAGGAAAATGTGGGCCTGCTGGCAAAACAGGCCCTTGCCGCCCGCAGTGCGGTGGCTGCCTCTACGCTGGCGGAGGAATACCCCCGCGATTTTGCCCGCATCATCGGCCTGCACACCTACTCGCAGTCGCCGCGCCGGGCTTACGATATCACCCTTACCGGAAACTGGGTCGAACGGGGCGGCTTCCGGTTTGAAGAGTTTATTCTGACACCCCGCAGGGAGGACGCTGACCATGGCCGAACCGAATAAAATGCTGGAAGAGACCGCAAACTATCTGCTCAATCACTGCTTTGTGCTGGGCGGCGTGGAGGATCAGCGGGCAAAATACCTCTATGTGCAGGATCATCTGCCCGAGGTGCGGGCCGTGTTCGCGCCGCTGGGCTATGCGGTAACGCTTTACCCGGCTCCGCTGCAGGCGGCGGCGCTGGTCAACGAGCATGAGGGCAGTCAGGCCCGGCTGCTGAAATACGAGAGCATCCTGCTGCTGGTGCTCCGCCTGCTCTATCTGCAAAAGCGGGAGAGCCTTGCCGCCAGCGCCGATCAGGTGCTGGTCACGGTGGAAGAGGTGCAGACAGAGCTGCAGAAGATGAACCTGCCCCGGCGGCTGGACCAGCGCACGCTGGAGGAGCTGATGCGCACCCTGCGCAGGTATAATCTGGCCCGCCCGGTGGGGCGGCTGACCGGTCTGGACAGCCGCATCGAGGTGTTCCCCACCGTGCTGCTGGCCCTGCCGGATGCAGATCTTGCCGATGCCGCCGCCGAGAGCAGCCGCACCAGGGAAGAGCTGGCCCTCTACGAGCGGCCTGACGGAGATGCCAGCGGGGAGGAAGAAGAATGATCGAATTAAAGCGCCTGAAGCTCATCAACTGGCACAACTTTGAAAATGTCACCTTTGATTGTGCCCGTCTGACTTATATGATCGGTGTCAACGCGGTGGGCAAGACCACCATTCTGGATGCCATCCGCTACTGCCTGACCACCAACCGCAACTTCAATGCCCTGGGCAATAAAAAGAGCGGCCGCACCCTGCAGGGCTCTGTCCACGCCAAGCAGCGCGGCGAGAACGCCTACCGCCGCCCGGGCCGCACGGTGGCATATATCGGAGCCGAGTTCTGGGATACCGTCAAGCGGACCAGCTTCGTCATCGCTGTCCGGGTGGAATCCGAGGGCCCTATGCAGGAGCTCCACCCCGGCGACCAGACCTGGTACATCTCCGAGGACGGCATCACGCTGGAAAAGCTGCCCTTCCTTGATCCGCGCACCGGTGCCCCCAGCGCCAAGGAGGACTTCAAGCCCGCCGTGGGCCGCCTGTCCTACACCCGCAGCCCCAGCGAGGCCCGGGACCGCATCTGCCGCGCGCTGGGCATTGGCCGTGCGTCCAGCCCGCTGGGCAAAAAGTTCAATGAAGTGTTCCAGATGGGCACCAGCATGGACGAGATCCCCAACTTCCGGGAGTTCCTGTACCAGTACATCCTGCCCCAGCCGGAGCTGGATCTGGAAGCGCTGCAGGGCGACCGGGTGGAGCTGGAAAACCTCCACGCCGTTCTGGCCGAGGCCCAGACCCGTGCCGCCGCGCTGGAACAGATCGTGGCGTATGGCCGGGAAGCTGCTGACAAAGAGACGGATGCCCTTGTCAACCGGGGCGCGGCCCTGCTGGCCCGCGCCGAAGCGGATGCCGGTGAGGATGCCTCCTGGCAGAGCCATCTGGATGCAGGCCGCCGCCAGCTGGCCGATCTGAACGCAAAATACGAGACCGCCAAGAACGCCGAAGCCGAAGCCCGCCGGGCCTATCTGGCGGCCCACGGAGCGGCCGGTGACAGCGGCGCGGGCCGGGCGCTGGATGCCCTGACCGAGGAGCTGGCCCGGAAAAAGAGCGCGCTGGATGCAGCGGCCCGGACAAGGAACAGCCTGGAAGCGACTGCAGATACCATCACCGGCCTGCTGACCCAGCTGAACCGCAGCGGCTTTGCGGTGGAGAAGGAGCTCTGGCCCCAGCGCCTGACAGCGGAACATCTCCCCGCCCTGACCGAGGAGTTGGCCTGCATCGAAAAGCCGCTGGAGGAGCAGTATTTTGCTGCCCGGCAGGTTTCGGCGGATCTGGCAAAAGAGCAGGAGGCCCTGCGGGCCGAGCTGAACGCCGTGTCCGGCGGCAAGTGGGTCTACCCCCACGGCGATGCCGCCACCAAAGTGCGGGATGCCGTGAACGCCGAGCTGAAAAGCCGCGGTATGACAGCGGATGCAAAGATCTTCTGTGAGCTGCTGACCGTGGCCGATGAGAGCTGGCAGGACTGTGTGGAAGCCTGCCTGGGCGACCGTCGGTTCGATATCCTTGTGCCGCCTGCCCACTACGCCGCCGCCAAGAGCGCCTTTGTGGCACTGGGCGACCGGGTGGGGCCCATCAGCCTGCTGGATACCCCGGGCATCCGCAAGGCGGACCGCCATGCGGAGACGGCTCCCGCCGACAGCCTTGCCGCCCAGGTCACCAGCGAGAATCCGCTGGCCGCACAGTATGCGGACACCATCCTGCGCCGCATCGTCTGCTGCGACACCCCCGACACGCTGGAGCATTTCCCCGACAGCGCCACCCGGGACCTGCTGCGCCACCATCCCTTCCGGCTGGAACGCCTGCGCAGGCCCCAGCGCTATATCGGCCTGGATGCCCGCAGGGAGCGTGCCGAAGCGCTGGAAGCACAGCTTGCCGCTCAGGCCGACCGCTGCCGCGAAGCCGCCCAGACCGAAAAAACGCTGAAATCTGCTTACGACCAGTACCAGAACGTCCTGCGGAGCCATGCGTTGGAACAGCTGGCCGAACTCTGGGCCAGCCGGGCCGCGCTGGATGCCGCCCGTGCCGACTACGCCGCGCAGGAGCAGAAACTGGCCGACTGCCGCGAGAACCCCATGCTGCAGCAGCTCTACCGCGAGGAAGAAGCCCGGGAAGCTGCGTGGGAGACCGCCCGCAAGGCTGTGGAGCAGGTGGGCGGCGATATCCGCGTCTGCGAAAAGCAGATCGCGTCCTGTGAGGCGGAGCAGGGCAAGGCGGTGGAGACCGCTGCACAGAGCAGGGAGGCGGCAGAGGCATTCTTTGCACAGCACCCGCTGCTGGAGCCTCTGGCACAGGAACGCAAAAAGGGTCTGATGACGGGCGGGCGCACGGCCCGTGCCGCCGCGCAGACTGCCGAAAAGGCACAGACCAGGCTGGACGATGCCCTGCGGGCTTATCTCACTTCCACGCTGGAACCCGCCCAGAGGGATTACAACGAGCACTACGTCTGCGATTATCCGCTGGGTCTGGCCGGGGTGGAGCAGTACCGCGCCCAGCACGAAAGCCTTGTCCGGATTGATCTGGAACGCTACGCCGCCCGGCTGGAGCAGGCACAGCGGGACTGCAAGGACCGCTTCCGCAAGGATATCCTCTTCCGGATGAAGGATGATATCTTCAACGCCCGCCGCCAGTTCCGGGAGCTGAACAAGGTGATGGAGCAGCTGACCTACGGCGAGGAAGTCTACCGCTTTGAGCTGGAGCCCAGCCGTGACCCCCAGCTGGCCGCCTTCTATCAGGTCATTGTGGACAAGGGCAACCAGCAGATGACCGACGGCGACTCGCTGGACAACCTTGCCGCCACTGCCGACCCCGTCTACGAGCGGCAGGTGGACGCGCTGATGGAAAAGATCATGGCTGATGTGGACGAGAACACCCGGGCCCGGCAGGAGGGCCGCACCGCCTCCGGTGCCACCCTCTCGGATTATGTGGACTACCGCACCTATCTGGACTATGACATCAAGGTGACCAACACTGTCTCGGGCCAGCAGGCCTATCTTTCCCGCGTCAGCCGCGATTCCTCCGGCGGCGAGAATCAGGCTCCCTTCTATGTGGCCATCTGCGCCAGCCTGCTGCAGATCTACCAGAAGAGCGAGAACAGCATCCGCCTTGTCCTGCTGGACGAGGCCTTCAGCAAGATGACCAGTGACCGCATCCGCCCCATGATGGAGCTGTTCCGCCGCCTGCAGCTGCAGGTGCTGCTCATCTCCACCGTGGAAAAGAGCACGGCCATCCAGCCCTACTGCGACATTACCTATTCCATCGTGCGCCACGGCGATGCCAACGCCATTGCGCCGTTCTACCGGGCCGGCACCCTTGCCGATGCCCCGGAAAAGGAGACTGAATATGAATAACACCCTTGCAAACATCTGGCTCTTTGCCACCCACTGGACCAAGCTGGATGCCTTTGATACCGAGGAAGAGCTCAACGATGAACTGGAGCTGCTCCAGCGCCAGAGCCTGCCCACCAAAGTCCGTCAGGTCACGGACAAGGAAGGCAGGGAACAGTTCCTCCTTTACGTCAAACAGGCCGACCGCGATTACGCCCGCTATTGCACCGGCTGGCGGCCCGGCGGGATGATGTGATCCACCCCTGCAAAAAGGAGAATCCATGTCAAAACAGAAAATTCAACTTTCGGATCACTTTGATTATTCACGGCTGATCCGTTTTGTGCTGCCCTGCATCGGCACCATGCTGTTCACCTCCATTTACGGCATCGTGGACGGCCTGTGCGTCTCGAACTTTGTGGGCAAAACGGCCTTTGCGGCAGTCAACCTCATCATGCCCGTGCCCATGCTGGTGGGTACCGTGGGCTTTATGCTGGGCACCGGCGGCAGCGCCATTGTGGGCATTACGCTGGGCGAGGGCGACAATGCAAAAGCTGATCGCTACTTCAGCCTGTTCATGTCAACGGCGCTGATCGCTGGCATCGTGCTGTCCGTGCTGGGGATGCTGCTGCTCCGGCCGGTGGCCCTGATGCTGGGTGCAGAAGGCGAGATGCTGGACTACGCCCTGCGCTATGGCCGGGTGCTGATGCTCAGCCTGCCCACCTTTATCCTGCAGAATATGTTCCAGAGCTTTTTTGTCACCGCCGAAAAGCCGCATCTGGGCTTTTATTTCACGGTGGGTGCGGGCTGCACCAACATGGTGCTGGACGTGCTGCTGGTGGGCATCCTGCACTGGAGCGTGGAGGGTGCCGCCATTGCCACCATGCTCAGCCAGGTGGTGGGCGGCCTGCTGCCGGTGTTCTACTTCCTCAACCGGAACAACACCAGCCTGATCCACCTCTGCCGTCCCCGCTTTGAGGGCAAAGTTCTGCTGAATGCCTGCATCAACGGCTCCTCCGAGCTGATGACCAACCTTTCCATGTCGCTGGTGAACATCCTGTACAACTATCAGCTGCTCCGCTTTGCGGGCGAGGATGGCGTGGCCGCTTACGGTGTGATCATGTATGCGTCCTTCCTGTTCGTGGCGGTGTTTGTGGGCTACGCCGTGGGCAGTGCGCCCATCGTCAGCTACCACTATGGTGCCAATAACCGCAAAGAGGTCAACAACCTCTACCGCAAGAGCCTGAAGCTCATCGGTGTGGTTGCAGTGGGAATGACCATCGGCTCCATGTTCATCATCCCCCATGTGGCCCGCTTCTTTGTGGGCTATGATGAAAACCTGCTCATTCTGACCACCCGGGCCTTCCGGCTCTATGGCCTGAGCTTCCTTATTATGGGGTTCAACGTCTATGCGTCCTCCTTCTTCACGGCCCTGGGCGACGGTGTGACCAGTGCGCTCATCTCGTTCCTGCGCACCCTGCTGTTTCAGGTGGCGGCGGTTCTGCTGCTGCCGCTCCTGCTGGGCATTGATGGCATCTGGCTGGCCGTGACAGCCGCCGAGCTGGCCGCTCTGCTGGTCAGCATCGGCCTGTTCATCACCAGAGACCAGCAGTTCCATTACCGCAAGGCGGAATAACTGCAAATAAAGAAAGGACCCATGGTGGGTCCTTTCTGTTTTCAGAATGTAAATTCCACGAACTCACAGTTTTTGATGCCTGCCGCCGCGTACTCCTCGTTGGTCATATCGTAAAAATAGGACTGCACCACCCGGGCAATGCCGTTGTGGGCCACCAGCAGGTAGGTCTTGTCGGTGTCGGCCCGGAGCTCGTCCAGCAGGTTGTAGATGCGCTGAGCCAGCTGCATCATGCTCTCGCCGCCGGAGTAGCGGTCGGCAAAGTGGGTCTTGGAAATGCGGAACTCTTCGCCGTCCCGGGGCGTGCCCTCGTAGCGGCCAAAGCACTGCTCCCGGAGCCTGGGCTCACACCGGGCAGGAATGCCGGTGGCCTCTGCAATGGCCCGGGCGGTGTCGGCGGCGCGGGACAGGGGAGAGTACAGGATCTCATCGATGCGGAGGCCGCTGGTCCGGAGCTTTTCGCCCAGCTCCCGGGCCTGGGCGCGGCCTTTTTCGGTCAGGGGGCTGTCGGTCATGCCGCAGATCTTGTTTTCCACGTTCCACACGGTCTCGCCGTGGCGGGTGAAATAGACCTTGTGCACCGCCTTGGCCAGCCTGTGATCCCGCAGGGTGACAGTGCTGCCTTCGTTGATGTCCAGCCGGGTCAGCTCGGCATCCGGGTAGGGGAGAACCCGCTGCGTGCCGTCGGCAGCCTCCAGCAGGACATCACAGAGCACAGGCTGGCCCTCGGGCAGCTCCTCGCAGCCATAAAGCTGCTCCTCAATGCGCAGAACGCGGTAGTTTTTTTCTTCCATCCTCTTCGACCTCTTTCGGGCAGATTGTTTCTTACATTATAAAACGGCAGCGGGGCCCCGTCAACGCTTGACAGCCCCGTGTGCCGCCTGATAAACTAGGCGCAAGGGAAAAAACGCCAAAAGGAGAGAAAAAGTTGAACATTACAGAACTGCGGTATCTTGTCGCCATCATGGAATGCGGATCTGTGAGTGCGGCGGCAAAGCGGCTGTATGCCGCTCAGCCCAACGTGAGCAAGGCGCTGAAAAATCTGGAAGAAGAATACCATCTCCGCATTTTTGAGCGGTCATCCACCGGCATGATCCCCACGGAGCAGGGGCGGCATTTCATCGAGCAGGCCGAGCGGGTGCTGCGGGAGGTGGACCGGCTGGACCAGAGCGTGCAGGAGGCGCAGGAGCGCTGCGCCGAGCTGCGGGTAATGATCCCCCACGCCACCTATGCCTCCTATGCGGCGGTGGATTATCTGGAGAAGGTGTCCTCCATAGAACGGCTCCACATCCACATCCGGGAGGGCGGCTCCATGGAGGCACTGGATCATGTCCTGCGGCAGGGGTATCATCTGGCTCTGCTGCGGTACGCCGTGGAGGATGACGAGCACTATACCCATTACTGCGCCCGGCGGGGCCTGAAAATGGAACCCATTATGGATTTTGAATACAGTCTGCTGACCAACCGGGACGGCCCGCTGGCCCGGAAGGAGATCCGCGACCTGGCTGAGCTGGACAAGTATATGGAGATCCTCCACGATGATTTCCAGCTGCCCGGCGAGGAGGGCGGCGACGGTGTGCGCTGGCATGTCAACCCGGAACGCCGTATCCACGTGTATGAGCGGTGCAGCCAGTTCTCGATCCTGCAGCGGCTGCCCACGGCCTACATGTGGGCATCGCCCATGCCCCGCAGGGCACTGGAGCAGTACCATCTGGTGCTGAAGAAGTGCCCGGCCCAGCGCCAGCAGATGCGGGATGTGCTGGTCTACCCGGACAAGGGCCGCCTGCGCCCCGAGGAGCAGGCCTTTGTGGATCTGCTCCACAAGGAAGCGGCTTCCACCGTGAAATAAAGGGGCTTTCCGGCTAAGGCACGGCAAAGGTTGCTCCCTTCGGAATTGACAAAAAAACCAATAAATGGATGCAAAACCGGGCGAAAATGAGCGCCCGGTTTTATTTTTGCTGATAAATGGTCAAAAAATAAACGGAGAAGCGGCAAAAAATCTTTGCAGCTATATCGGAAACCATATGACCCCATGCCGGAAAGATATTTCTCTGCTGGAAAAAAGTGTGCTACCATGAGGCCAGAAAAGAGCCCCGGGTATGCGGCAGAATGGGGCCGCGGCCGGCAGGGGCAAAAAGGAGGTTTCTGGTATGATTAGTTTCCTGCTCTGTCTTGCGATCCTGGTGGGCGGATACTTCGTCTATGGCAAGATCGTGGACAATACCTTCGGCCCGGACGACCGTGAAACGCCTGCTGTGCGCATCAACGACGGCGTGGACTATGTCGTGATGCCCCAGTGGAAGCTGTTCCTCGTCCAGCTGCTGAACATTGCGGGCCTTGGCCCCATCTTTGGTGCCATGCAGGGCGCTTTGTGGGGCCCCGTGGTGTTCCTGTGGATCACCTTCGGCACCATCTTTGCCGGTGGTGTGCATGACTACTTCTCCGGCATGATGAGTGAGCGCAACGACGGTGCTTCCATCGCGGAGATCACCGGCAAATACTTAGGCCCCGTGATGCAGAACGTGATGCGTGTGTTCTCTGTTGTGCTGCTGATCATGGTGGGCACCGTGTTCGCCGTCGGCCCCGCCGGTCTGATCGTTGAGCTGTGCAGCCAGAGCGGCGCATCCGGCGTGATGACCTCGCTGCTGTTCTGGCTGGTCATCATTCTGACCTACTACTTCATCGCGACCTTTATCTCTATTGATGCGGTCATCGGCAAGATCTACCCCGTGTTCGGCATCTGCCTCATCATCATGGCCATCGGTGTCATCTTTGGCATCTTCACCAACCCTGCCTATACCATCCCCGAGATCTGGGATCACTTTGGCAGCATGCACCCGTCTGGCACGCCCATCTGGAGCTTTATGTTCATCACGGTTGCCTGCGGCGCGATCTCCGGCTTCCACTCCACCCAGTCGCCTCTGATGGCCCGCTGCATGAAGAGTGAGAAGCAGGGCCACTTCGTGTTCTACGGTGCCATGGTCTGCGAGGGTGTCATTGCCCTGATCTGGGCCGCTGCCGGCTGCTCTCTGTACGAGGTCACCGATGGCCTGAACACCGGTCTGGCACAGGCACTGGCAATGGGTCAGTCCAAGGCCATCTATGATGTCTGCTCCAAGACCATGGGCGGCGTGGGCATCGCACTGGCCATGATCGGCGTGGTCGTCTGCCCCATCACTTCCGGCGATACCGCCTTCCGTTCTGCCCGCCTGACCCTGGCCGACTGGTTCAAGATCGATCAGGACAGCTACGGCAACCGCCTGAAGCTCTGCGTTCCCGTGCTGGGCGTGGGCGCATTCCTGGGCATCGGCAATGCACTGGGCTTCATCAACTACACCGTGATCTGGCGCTACTTCAGCTGGACCAACCAGACGCTGGCCATGATCGTTCTGTGGGCTGCATCCATGTACCTGTTCAAGGAGAAGAAGAACTACTGGATCACCGCTGTGCCCGCTACCTTCATGAGCGCTGTGTCCTGCACCTACTTCGTGCTGGCACCTGAGTGCCTGGGCAAGATGATCAATACTTACGCAGACGGCAAGCTGGTCGCTTACAACACTGCCGTTGCATACCCCATCGGCATCATCTTTGCAATCGCAATGCTGGCACTCTTCATCTATGCTACCAAGAAGCACACCGCTTCTCAGAAGGCATAAGGATGTCTGCCGCACCGCATAAGCCTTAAACTCTGACACCCCCGCCGCTGCACCCCGCAGTGACGGGGGTGTTTTGACATAACAGACAAACCTTTTGTGCAAATCTTAGCAGCAGAAGGGGTTGCATTTTGAGGGCTGCAGTGCGAAAATAGAACCGGTGATTTTATTTGGAATGGCTGCAGCATCTGCGGCTGGACCGGAAACTAACAGTAAAGAAGGGAACTTCCATGATCTTCAAACCTGCACAGCTGGGTATGGCAAAGCTTGATAAACAGGAGCTGGTGGAGGACAGAAAGTCCTGCAAAAAGATCGGCCCCTGCGGCGTTGGCAAAAAGGCGCTGTACCTCAACAGCTTTTACATCGACCGCCGCTATTATCTGCCCTATGGCAGCATCAGCCGTGTGTTCAAGCGGGTGGCTATGAGCTCCGGCGGCTTTACCGGCAAGGGCATGTTTGCCTCCATGGCCTACCTTGTGGTGGAGTACGATGGCGGCAAGCAGAAGCAGTGCAACTTCAAGGACGAGCGGGATGTGGACAAGCTGCTGGAGGTGCTGGCCAAAGAGCAGCCGCAGATCCATCTGCTCAGCGCAGCCGGTGAGCAGATGCTGCAGAAGAAGGAAGCCGAAAAGGCCTCCCGCAAGCTGCCGGAAAGCGAGCTGACCGACGATGCCCGCCACAGCATCACCGTGCTGCGCAGGGCAAAGGAATATCTGGAAGCAAAGCCGGAAATCGCCGATGAGCTGAGTGCAGCCGAGCGCCGCAAGCGCGCCCAGCTGCAAAGCAAGCCGGTGTACCGCTATGTGGCACTGGCCATCTTTATCATGGGCATCGTCTCTGCGGCCTACGGCCTGTACGCCGTCACCACCCATACCGGCGGCTATGGCATCTACTTTGCGCTGTTTGGCTTTGCAGCCATCTTCCTGTTCTCCAGCTACAACATGCTGCCCACTGCCCACAACAACCACAGCGCCATCATGAAGCGGGCCGAGAAGGCCGAAGCTGCTATGGCAGAATACGTGAAGCACTACCCCAGCGGTGCCTTCCCGGTGCCCAGCCATTACGCACATCCCATCGTGCTCAAGCAGATGAGCGATGCCATTGAAGAGGGCCGCGCCGTCACCGTGCCGGAGGCTTTGACTGCCGTGGAAAACCGCCTGAAGTCCCTGAACGCAGACGTGCAGGTGGAACAGGAGGAATACGACGAGGTGGTGGTCATCAAGGCGATGTTCCTGAACCACGATTATCAGTAAAAATTTATTTACGTAAAAACAGAGCCAGAACAACTGCAGTTGTTCTGGCTCTGTTTTTATCTTTGGATGGTAAAATATAGAGTTTGGTCAAATCGTCTTTCGGGACTTAACCTCTGGATGTATCCATTCTCGATGATCTCATTAACGACAGTGCTTGGAAGAATGGGAGTGGTTGTTCTGTCCGATATAACATAGCGTTTCCATTTCAATCCATTGACCGAAAACTCTTTGTCGGTTTGATTGCCGAATGCCATTTGTCTGTAAATGTCGTTCACTCGAATAATACCGGAACGACTTAGTTCCCATAAGCACCTTGCAAGTCTGGCTGTTGCTCTCATGGGCCTACTCATTTTAGATGCTCCGTCATTAGAGCCGTCAATGAATAGCCTGGAAAAGGCATAGTCACTCCAGACTATAATATCAAATGCTTGATCTGCAAGTAATGGAGATTTTCCCTGTGTTTTCCAAATCGTCTGCATAAGAAGGGGCTTCTGATTCTGATAATATTCACTTTGGAAGGAGTTGATACTGTTGTAAAGTTCATGCATTTTGTGAGATACTTCAAAGTCATTATCCCACATTTGGATAGAAGAACAAGCGTCCTCGAAGATTTCTCTCACGTGACGAGAATGGTCTTTGACTGCATCAAACATGCCCAATGCACAGTATGAAGTAGTAGCAGATCGGATGACAATCTCGGAACCCCACTCATTTTCTTCTTTTTCGCAGGTGGAGTTATCTGGTAAGACTGTTAGTTTGACCTCAATGGGAGACAAAAATCTTCCGTCAAGGTCTTTTATAACAAGATCAATTCCATCTATTGCGTCAAAAGAGTAGCGTTGATATGGCTCAAAGACTGATTCAAAACTGAAAAAGAGTTCATTTGAACTTTTGGCACCGCTGTTAAATACTTGGCTGATAGGAATTTCATCTGCTACTATTCCTAATTTGCCGTTTACGTGAGCGAGTTTGATGTATACAGCTGGTATGTTGTGCTCTAACATGTAACAGGCTGTGGCGGTGGGATAACTGGAGTTGAAACAATTTTTACCCCAATGGTCGGTAACAGTTCGGTTGGAATGCTCGATACCAAACAAGCCGGATGACATAAATTTACATCCCCTCAAAAACGGCGTCAAATACTTGACGCCATATCAATACTATGTTACCATAATTATAGCATGGACTCTATGAGAATGGAAGTGAGAAACATGAGAACTGTTGATTTGTTCGCGGGATGTGGAGGCCTTTCGCTTGGTTTTGAAAAACAAGGATTTGAAATCGTAGCGGCATTTGAATTGTGGGATGCCGCTATTAAATGTTATAAAGCAAACTTTAACCATCCTGTTCTAAAAGTGGATTTGGCTGATACCCAGAATGCAGTTGAAATTATAAAAAAATATAAACCGGCTATGATTATCGGAGGTCCACCATGTCAGGATTTTTCTCATGCGGGAAAACGAATTGAAGCGAACAGGGCAGTCTTAACAGATTCCTATGCTGAAATCATCAGTGCGATTAGACCTATTTGCTTTGTTATGGAAAACGTGGACAGAGCGCAAAAGAGTAATGCTTATGCAAGCGCTAGACGAATTTTAAAAGACGCTGGATATGGTCTGACCGAAATTGTTCTTGATGCAAGCAAGTGTGGTGCTCCACAAAAACGTAGAAGATTTATTTGCTTTGGTATGCTTGGCAAAGAAGATGGCTTTGCGCTGGATGTGTTTGTCAAAAGACAGTCCAAAAATTCGATGACTTTAAGAGACTATTTTGGCGATAGTTTGGGCTTCGAGTTTTATTATAGGCATCCTCGTAATTATAACCGCAGAGCGGTGTTTTCTATCGATGAACCTGCTCCGACTGTAAGAGGAGTCAATCGTCCAGTTCCCAAAGGCTACCCAGGGCATCCGAACGATGCATGTCCCGTTCATTCTGAACTTCATGTGCTAAGTACAGAGGAACGAGCGTTAATCCAAACCTTCCCCAAATCATTTAAATGGATTGGCAATAAAACGGATGTTGAACAGATGATAGGCAATGCGGTGCCTGTTAATTTGGCAAGGTATGTAGCCGAAACGGTGCAGCTTACTTTGGAGGAATGTGGTAATGGTTGATACGGAAGGTTTCAAAAAATGGCTTAAGGAAAATTCTTCGTATTCTGAAGCAGTAATTGGCGACATGGCATCTAGAGTTAAGCGTGCTGATGGAATTATAGAATGGTATGATGAAGAGGTATATCAGTTCTACTTGGAGCAGAAGGAACAATATAAATGCTTGTCGGTTTCTGTTCGTTCTCAAATTAAGAGGGCTGTCAAATTATATCGAAAATTTCATGCAAGGCGATGACAAAAAGAGGCTGCTGCACTTTCGGCTAAAACGATGTGCAACAGCCCTTTTGTTTTGCCTAACTTCTTGCACAGCAGAATCGTTCGTTTTATAATGAAAAAGGAGAGTCTTTACACCCATAAGTGGAGGAAACAGCTATGGATCTGGTCACCCTTGGCAGCACCGGCATCACGGTGAACAAAAATGGCTTCGGCGCACTGCCAATCCAGCGCATCTCGCAGGAAGATGCCGTCTATCTGACCCGCAAGGCTTACAAGGCAGGCATCCGCTTTTTTGATACCGCCCGCGCCTACACCGACAGCGAGGTGAAGCTGAGCGAAGCCTTTGACGGCATCCGCACGGAAGTGTATATCGCCACCAAAACGGCAGCGCAGAACGCAGAGGACTTCTGGAAGGATCTGCACACCTCACTCACCAATCTGCGCACCGATTACATTGACCTGTACCAGTTCCACAATCCCGCATTCTGCCCGAAGCCAGGCGACGGCTCCGGCCTCTACGAGGCTATGCAGGAGGCCAAAGCCAAGGGCATGATCCGGCATATCGGCATCACCAACCACCGCCTGAAGGTGGCCCACGAGGCCATTGACAGCGGTTTGTACGAGACGCTGCAGTTCCCGTTCAGCTATATCTCCGGTGAGCAGGAGCTGGAACTGGTGAACAAGTGCAAGGCGGCAAATATGGGCTTTATCGCTATGAAGGGCCTGTCCGGCGGACTGATCACCAACAGTGCCGCAGCCTATGCCTTTGAGGCGCAGTTCGATGGAGTTCTGCCCATCTGGGGCGTGCAGCGTGAAAGGGAACTGGACGAGTTCCTCTCCTATATCGACAACCCGCCGCGCATGACCGACGACATCCGTGCCGTCATTGAGGGAGATCGTGCCGAGCTGTGCGGCGAGTTCTGCCGCGGCTGCGGCTATTGTATGCCCTGTCCGGCAGGCATCGAGATCAACAACTGCGCCCGCATGAGCCTGCTGCTGCGGCGTTCGCCCTCGGCAGAGCATCTCAGCCCCGCAGGTCAGGCCAAGATGAAAAAGATCGAGGGCTGCCTGCACTGCAACCGGTGCAAGGCCAAGTGCCCATATGGTCTGGATACCCCCGCCCTGCTGGCCCGCAACTATGAGGATTACAAGCGCGTTCTGGCCGGTGAAGTAAAAGTTCAGTAACACAAAAGCTCCTGCCCATTCAGACAGGAGCTTTTGTGCTTTATGCGGCAGCTTTTGGCTGCTCAAAAATCCTCATCGATTCCTTATAGCAGCGTGCGAAGTACACGATCTCGGCAAGGGCGGTCAGCGCCCAGCTGCAGGGGTACAGTGCGTACAGCGAGGGAATGGTGTGAAAGTGCGCGAAGATGGTGTATACCCAGATCACCCGGAACACGCAGGAACCCATTACCACAATAATGGTGGGCACCACGGTCTTGCCAAGTCCGCGGGAAGCGGCGATGGTGCAATCCATAAAGGCGGAGATGCAGTAGGCAAAGCCCATCACGCCCACGCGCTTCATGCCGGCATCAATGACGGCGCTCTCAGTGGTGAACAGGGCAAGGAAGGTGCGGCCAAAGAGGAACAGGCTTCCGCCCAGGATCAGGCCCACACCAAAGGAGTAGGCCAGACTGATGAAATAGCTCTTCTTTACGCGGTCCGGCTTGCCTGCGCCGTAGTTCTGGCTCATAAAGCTTGCACAGGCCATATAGAATGCGGCCATGCAGTCGTAGATCATGGCATCGGCATTGGCAGCGGCGCTGTTGCCCTTGACCATGAGGGAATCGAAGGAGTTGACCCCCGCCTGAATGAACAGGTTTGCAATGGCGAAAATGGCATTCTGGAAACCGGACGGAAGACCAAGGCCCAGAATGCTCTTTGTTGTGGCGGGGTCCAGATGCAGCTTTTTGGTGTCCAGTACGTAGCAGTCCTGCACTTTGGTCAAAGCGTGCAGGATCAGCCCGGCAGAGACACACTGCGAAATGGCACTGGCCAGCGCCACGCCCATGACGCTTAACTGGCACACGATGACAAAGAACAGGTTCAGTGCAATGTTCAGTGCGCCCGCAATGGACAGGTACATCAGCGGCTTTTTGGTGTCGCCGATGGCGCTGAACACAGCGTTGCCGAAGTTGTACAAGGCCAGAGCGGGCATACCAAGGAAGTACACCCGCAGGTACAGGATGGCACCGGGCAGCAGGTCGTCCTTGGTGTTCAGCAGCCGCAGCATGAAGGGGGAACCCAGCAGGCCGACGAACAGCAGCACCACACCCGCGATCAGGCTGACGATGGCGGCGGAGTGGACAGTCTTTTCCACATCGTGCTCGTGCCGTGCACCGTAGAAGCGGGCCACCAGCACGTTGATGCCGCCGCTCAGGCCGATCAGGAAGCCGGTGAACAGACTGACAAGGATGCTGGTGGAACCCACCGCGCCCAGCGCCGTGGAGCCTGCAAACCGGCCTACCACGGCCACGTCCGACATGTTGAACAGCACCTGCAGCAGGTTGGAAAGCGCCAGCGGCAGACTGACCAGAAAGATCTGTTTGGCCAGAGGGCCTTCGGTCAGTGTTTTGGTATTTGATTTCATGTTCTCTTTTTATCCTTTAATCTAAACCGTGCCCGCGCACACCGGGGCACACCCTCTATTATATGGGCCGCTGCGGCTTTTGCAAGATAGCATCGACATTTCATATTTGATTTTTTTGTGCGGCTGTGCTATACTACTTTACACCGATGAAATGAATATGTGCGATCGTAGCTCAGCTGGATAGAGCGTTCGGCTCCGACCCGGAAGGCCAGAGGTTCGAATCCTCCCGGTCGC